>JAABUP010001510.1_pt1 | contig 48803 bp, 67 predicted proteins | sample 5559201 | NCBI WGS metagenome assembly JAABUP01 (sample SAMN10711887, study PRJNA513373) | rock metagenome | isolation source: Antarctica rocks | place: Antarctica | reverse complement strand
AATGGCTAGCAGGCAGTCTTGACCAGACTCCTGGATTATGCGTAACCCAAGTTGGGTTCAGGTTACAACAATGTTGCAAATGCACTGTGTGCCCTGCATTGTGAATGACCAAGTACCTCCATGTTCACAGATGCTCACCTTGCCAGAGTTGTTGGCGGCAGCAAATCCCGCATACAGTGCCAGGACAGCTTGAACCCCAATGTACAGACCTGGAACATTGAAGGTCTCAAACATGATTTCCGCTGTGTACTCTCTATTCTCAGGAGTGTTCAGAGGAGGCTCTGTCAGAATGAAGTTGTGAGCTTCAGGGTCAACTCGTAAAGACCTGGCAAGCACAAAGCTGTCATTGCTTGTAAGGCGCAAAGGCATCACTACAGCATGGGCTGCAGCACAGCTGACGACGCGCAAGTTGTACATGCTTCAGGCTCAACTAGCTGGTGTCCTCTCTGCTGGTGCGTAAAGTGCATTTGTGTAATGCGTTGCAACCAGGAAGTCTGGTACTGTGTGTGCTGATGTTCCCACGCCTGCTACGCAGCAGACACAGACAATGCGCAAAAACATACTTGAAGATGCACTGTTGGTAAAAGCGCTCCATGTAGTCCCAGTTGTCAACCTGCATGCAACATCATGGTAAGAGTCTGCCAATCACACACAACTTTTGCAAGCAAAAAGAGTTTGACAGTACCAAACCCACCATGCCATGGCGCACAGGATAGCTCACAGAGTAGGTTGCTGAGTTTGCAAGAGCATCATGCCCAATGTGAAAGTCCAAGTCTTCCAGTCCTGTGGCTCTGTAGCTTGGCTTGTTTGCATAGTCGCTCACGCCTATGGCTGTGGGTATGGTCATGCTTGGCTGCAAGTCGACATGACACAGTGGAAATCTGCGAAGTTGCATACATTGTGCAGCAGGCAAACAGAGCAGCTATTGACCTCCACATTGCCCGCAAAACCCATTTTGGTGTAGCCGGTGCCACAGTCAAGGACCACTGCTGGCAGCCGCATGATGATGTGTATTCCCCAGACAAAACCAGATATGCAACACCTGCAAATCCGGCTTGCAGCTGCTAAAAGGTCTGGGCTGTGCTTTGACGCACTGCTTGAGGCTGAGCAGAACACTGGCGGCGAGTAGCTACTGCTCGCTCAAGTCTGGATCACGCCAGACTCCGTGCCTTGACATCTCAGATCAGTGTGTGATGACTCAGATGTCAAGGCACAGATCTGACACCTGACATCTGTCAAGTCACAGATCAGTGTGTGATCTGAGCGGCACTTGCATCTACGCAAGACACGCTGGCCGCGACAACCAAAGATCACGATGAGACTCAGCCTGCCGTGCAATGCGGCTGAGCTTGCGTAGTTGACCACCGGTGCCCTTGTGGTTCGGTCAACTCTGCTGTGGCAATTCAGCAAGGAATACTCAATGCCCTTTGAGAGTTGTGTGTAATATTGAACGCAAAAACCTGCGAGACCAAGGGAAACGCAGACAGAGTTACTCGTCAAAGTGTCGTCAGCTGCAAACATGCTTGACACACACAACATAGCCAGTCTTGTGTCCATTACTGAAGCGTTCTCCAATACGTTTTCATGACAATACTTCAAGCACAGCTGCAAACAAAGCAATTGCAATACTTGGCTGTCAATGGCACAGCTCGAATGGTGGCGGATCTTCAGGAATTTTGCCAATGACAAAGTCTTCGTCATCCCATATGCACGACGCATCATGCGCCTTTTGATCACTTGCAATTGTGCCCTGGTGCTGCAAGGAATTGCTGGCTGCATCAGGTGTGTTGCTTTGCAAGGACCCTGCACCATCTGCAGGGCACACACAAACTGCTCTGAATGGCAAAAAAAGGGTCATCGTGGCAATGCACATACTAGGCTGTGCAGTTGCTCGAGTGAACAAATGAACATACTGCTATGTCACGGACAGACCTCCAACACTAGCACTCACACACCTGGCATTGGTGTCTGCGGAGAAATTGCAATGCCTCCTGCAAAAGCAGGCCTTTGTTGCACTGCTGGTGTCTGAAAGCTTTGCCCAAAGGGATGCTGTGACGCTCCACTCTGCGGTCCACCAAAAGCACCAAAGGGAGCAGGCGTCGCAGGCAATTGTTGCTGGTTGCTGAAGGGGTTGCTGCTAGTGCTTTGCTGTGCTGGTTGCTGTGCCTGACCAGACTTCTGCCTGCCAAAGGGGTCTTCAGTGCTGTTGAATGGCTTCCTGAAAGGCTGGCTGGGCCTTGACTGGAAGCCAAAAGGCTGCCCTGTAGGTTGACTGGAGCCAAATTGGGCTGCAGCCGGCTGCCCAGCCCTAGCCCCAAATTGCAGTCTGCCTGGCTGACTGGCTGGTTGTCCAAATGGGTTTTGACTTGACTGACCAGCATTTGGCCCAAATTGCCCCCTGGCTGGCTGGCTGCTGCCTCCACCAAAGGGGTTTGAAGCTGGCTGACCGGCCTTCTGCCCAAACTGTATTCGCCCTGGTTGACTGGGCTGTGCAGGAGGTGGCATCTGAGGCTGAGCAGGCATACCAAAAGGCTGTTGGGCAGTTGGACCAAATGAACCAGCTCCACCAAAAGGGCTGGGCTGGGCATGAGCAAAAGGCCCAGAAGCCGCAAGTTGCGCAGGGGCACCAGGCATTGCGGCAGATCCAAAGGTTCCTGGTAGTGCTGAACTGACGTATGGTGAGGTTAGCTCTGGAAGAGGTGGACCCCCTGCTGATGGGGCTAATTGGCAGCGCTTCAAGGCCTGCAAAGCACCAGCATGTCTCAACGCAAACAATGTACTTTTATCAACAATCAGAATTCTAAAGCTGGAAATGGACAGGCTGACAGCATGTGCTCCCTACAACACTCAAAGGCTTGAGATACATCCATGTTCTAGCAATATGCTGCCTGACAGGGGACCTAATGGCAGACGGCAGGTTTGAAAGCAAGAGGTAGAGCATACAAGCAAAGCACTGTCTTCCTGGGCAGCCCAATGTAACACTTGGCTTTTCATTAAATTGACGCCTTTCGGCATAATCTTTTCTCTTTCTTTTCAAAGCACTGTCTTGATATGACCTTACTACTCATCTCAGCTGCACTTCAATTGGTGACAATGATCAAGTATGGAGGCTGACCTCAAACTGCAGATGCTTTTGGCGGTTGGCTTCAGCAAATCTTGCAATACAGACTTGCTTGTTTGGTTCCTGGTAATCTGCCCACCGTACTTCCTCAAAGCTGACATCCCCGTTGACCTCATTCTTTACCCTAGGCTGGTAGCTGAAGTCTTCTGGCATGGCTTCTGCCACCGAGAAACATGTCATCTTCCATGTGGTGGGCACATGTTCATTGAGCCCACCCTCGATTTGGTCCTTCAGCAAAGCACGGTGCTGGCTCCTGTTTGACAGACAAGGAGCAGCTGGACAGTGGCAGTGACAACAGGACAAGCAGGCATGGCTCAGGGATGTCAGCCAAGGCTAGTGCTGCAGTCACATTGCTAACCCCTTATATGCCCTGAGTCCTAGCCCTTTTAGATACATAGCAAAGATGCCACCGCACAGGCTTGCCAGTTAGCTGTCCGACATGACTCTACAGCACAGAGTTCTGGCAATCTCAAGTCACCTCTTCTGCTGATTCCTGCTGACATTGGCTGGGCTGCCCCCAGCAGATTTTTGATGAGAACCCCGCTGACTATTGCCCAAATTGTGAGCCTGAGCATGGTTGAAGCCCTGCTGGTTGCCACCACTGTTGTGCTGGCCTCCCTTTCCACCAAAGGCAATTCTTCCGGGAGCAGGTGCGTTGTCAGCCAAGGCTTGAAAGCTGTTTTGATTTCCAAGTCTGCTGAATACAGCTCCGCCACCACCTCCACCTTCACCACCATCTGCTTTCAATACCCATCACACAACGCTGCGTGCTTAAAGTCGTCTATGTGCACAAACAACATTGACGAACCTCTGTTGCTTGCTCTATTGTTGGAATTGCTGCCATTTGTGCCTACAACAAACCGTAAACGTATTCGATGAGGACCCTCTTGATCAGCAAGGGTGCACTGTGTCAACCACATAACCGGGTTGAGATCGTCAGGTTAATGCAACTCTTACCTGTGTTATTGAAGTCAGCATAGTTGTAGTTGCTTTGCCGGCCCATGGTGCAGTCGTCGTCAAGATGAAAGCCTGCAAAAGCTCTACAGCCTGCCAGATTGACACCTGCAGCCACACTTCTTCCTCGGCAGGGCACCCTGGACTTGATCATAAGTGCGTAGTACCGAAGCTGACATCGGGACGCATACACCTTGCCTCGTTGAGCTTTCAAGTCAAGTCGTGGCGTTAACAGCCTGGGATTTACCGTACTGAGACGCTTACCTGTTTCTTGCCTGAGTCTCTGACTGATCTGAAAAGATGCACTCGGCAATCCTGCCGTCCGCTGAGGTTTCTTTCAGCGGTCAATCTACAGCTCAAAAGCATCCTGCATCGGTTTCACAGTTCTCACGATTTGTTCCGAAATGCCAAGTCCCCAGTTTCAGTGGGTCAAATACAAGCAAGCAGTTGTACTCTGTAACTCAGCTTGCCAGAGGTGCTGTGAGAGTGCCAAGGCCGCGAAGCATGCCCGTGGTACGAGCTGGAGCTGATCAGGTGTGGTTTGATGCAACATGCACATCCAGATGCTCCATACACTGGCCTGGAATCAACTCAGCAGTTGTGGTGTACCTGCAGATTGAGTCAACATTCTCCAAGACAGCTGCCAAGGTGTCTATTGGGAATTGCCTTTGAGTGCTTTCACAAGGCACATGTGCAAGTGCAAGCAGGCCAAAAATGCCTACGTCTGTTTCCAACACGTGAGCCCTGGTTTGACAGGCTCTGGAGGTGAACCTGAACCCAAAATGGTATGGGGTGCTGGCTGAAATTGGTGCTGGGCAGGAGGTGGCCAGATGGTTTTTCAGAGTCGGTGCTGCAGCAGGAACCATTGCAAAGTCTATCTCTGCATATGATATGACCATCTCAGATGCAACATACGGCAAGGCTGACAGGCAAGCATTTTCTGCTTTGCCTTTCTCTCCTGCCATCTACACATGGCTGGCAGCTCATGATTACAATCAACAAACTTCCTTGGCTTGTGTGATGTCTATCCAAATGCGCTCAAAGCTGTGCTTGTCTGCAGGTATGTCACCAGGGACAGAGTGCAGAACATGTTGGACTACGAGTACCTGCAATGCTTCCTGACCCTGAAGAGTGCAAGAGGAAAGGACACAGCCTTCTTTGCCTTTGCAGACACCGTTGTTGCCAAAGCATTTGGCCGAGACAATGAATGTCATGGCTGGCTTGGCATCAAGTACCAAAGCAGACCTGGGTAAGGTGTGCTCTGCAACAAACAATGTTGCTTTCGCTGCTGTCATGCAAGCCGTTTCTCCAAGTGTACTGGGCGCCAAGCATACCCTGGCCTAGCCACACACTTCAGCAAGGCAGAATCCAGCACTAATGAGACTTGATGTGCAGGCTTTGCATTGTCCTGCCTTCTTGCCAGAGCTGCAGCTGATATGTGCGTATGATACATGCAGAGCTGAGCCAAACACCGTGATGATTCATTGCCGCATGCTGGACAGCACTGCCCAATTGCAGCAAGAAGCCCTGGGCATCCTAGGTGTCAACCTAGTGCATGGATCCCTCAGTAAAGGTGGCTCACATTACCAAGTCCTTGCTGGACTCATGGATGATCTAACCAGGGCGCGTATTGAGGTACAGAGATGTACCACAGTGGACCTTCAGACCATGAAGTGTGCATATCAGGGCCTAATCAGCCTTGTCAAGACTGCGCACCACCCGCTGATTGCACTTTCAGCCAGCAGAGTACTGCCTCTGTGCAAACTATGCTAGCCCTCCCAGTCAGCTCAGCAGTAAACACCACAGCCATGTGTATGCGACACCAGTCCAGAATCAAGCACAGCAATAACATCTCATGCCCACAGCACATTACACCAAAAGCAAGACAGAGAAGAGCAGAAAGAGAGAGTTTGCACAAATGAATGTCAAAATGTAAGCAACAATCATTTGACTTGCCCAACATGAGAATCTCCTTTGCTGCACAGGTTGACCTGGTGGACTTCAGCGGGCCAGACTACAAAGGTGTAGACAAGCGATGCGTAGCCCTGCGCCTGGTGGAGAAGGGCCTGTGTGACGCTGCTCTCTTCAGTCCATCAGGTGAAACGGTCCTCTGGTCTGTTGATTCACCTTTAAAAAAGAAAATAAAAGAAAATAAAGGGCTATGCCTTTCGGCGTCAATTTAGTGAGAAGCCAAATATTATACCGGGCTGCCCAGGGGCTCACCTTAACAACCTCTTCTTGTCATGTGTTGTGCAAGCAAGCCTGGTTGCACAACACAAGCAGCTGCTGAAGCCTGCTGCAAATACTGACACATCTCATGTGTCAGTCACCATCAGATATCACTTTCACAGCCTACCTACAAAGCTCGCAATCTGTTGATGTGCTGCAGGCAACCTTCAGATTCCACAAGAGGCCCTGTACAAGAAGAACGTGCTCATCACCCGAGGCCGCTTCCGCCCATTCACTCTGCTGCACAATGACATGCTCATAGGAGCTGCCTCGCAGTTCTTCTGCGATCCAGATGGAACTGGTGTGTTGAGCAGCCAGGACGTTGTTGGAGAGTCAGGGGATGCTTACACTGAGTGTGTGTACAGAGATGACACTCTTGTGTTGCTGGAGCTGACCACCCGAGACATGATGGAGGTATGTGTGCTGCACTTCCTGTTGAAACCCTGCTTGTGGAAATAGGTGAGTTTCCTCTCACTGCAAACATCCTGTAGACGTCCTGTGTTGGCAAAGGCCTGCATGTGTTGTGGGCAACTATCCACCCTGACCTGCTTTTGAGGTGCACTCAGTGCCCTGATGTGCTGCATAGCCATTCCTTGATTCTTTTCAGAGCCTGTCTGTTGCACTTGGCACAGCTGTTGTTGCCGAAGTGGCAATATGCAGGGTTTCCTGCGCACAAGCAACCAGTGCAACACTGGCCCAGGACTACTCCTGTTATACAGCACAGCTGCAGGATGTGGATGTGCTTGAGGCAACCTGCAGTTGTAGCCGCTTCCTGTGTGCTATCAAAGGGGCTCATGCTCTGTTGGACCAGCACACCAAAATGTTGTAGGGAATAACAAGACAGGCTGCTCTGGAGAGACAAGACTTGTCCTGCATGTACCTAGCTCATCATGAGCTGGAAAGCGTTTCAGTCATTATTACTAGTTTTATTATTATTATCATTATCATCATTATTATCATTCTTATTATCATTATTATTATCATTATCATTATCATTATCATTATAATAATGATAATTATTATCTTTATTAATATTATCATTATGAAAATGCTCGGTTTGGCTGCAGGGTGGGGACCTGCTGGACTGGACAAACAGAGACGGCAGCATTCAGGAGGAGTCATTCATTCAGCGCATTGAGGCACTGAGCACCATGGGCTACAGTGTGCTGCTGTCCAACTACCGCCGCTACTTCAGCCTGGCCTCCTACCTCTCCACCTTCTCCAAGGAGAGCATTGTCATCAGCATGGGCATCCCTTCCGTCAGGGTGAGTGCGTGAGTGCGTGCGTCACTTCTCCTGCCTTATGCTCTCCAGGCTGTCACCGGCATCACAGTGTGCGTGTGTGTGCTTTGGACACCTGTAGCTTTGTAGGTACATGATGGGTGTAAATCTAACAAAGCACAGTGTGCGTGTGTGTGCTTTGATTTTCCTGCCTTGTGCTCTCCGAATTGTCACAAGCATCAGAAAGAGAAGAAAAGAAAAGACTACGCCTTTTGGCGTAAATTTAATGAGAAGTATTATGCCGGGCTGCTCATGTCACAAGCATCACAGTCCGTCTGTGCTTCAGACACCTGTAGCTTTGTAGTTACATGATGGGTGTGAATATGAAAGAGCACAGAAGTAGCACCTGAGGGTACACACTGATTATGTATGTCTGAAATAGCATGGCAGCAGCACTTGACATGCAATAGATAAGTCAGGTCCGAGTATGGGGCACAGGCGGCAAGGCGTTGGCAACAGCTTGAAAGCTGAATGGCAGCTGTTGTTGAGAGACGCTCTGATGCAATACAAAAACGTGGTGTGTCGATCTGACATGAAGTTGTATGCCTCTAATGCAGCTCCATCCTGCATGTGGAAGCATCTCTGTCCTGCAGATCCATATGCAGATTGCTCAGTCATGCAGATTGCCCAGTCATGCAGATTGCTGAGTCATGCAGATTGCCCAAATATGCAGAACCTGAGCAACGTGATGCATTGCACAGGAGCTGTTCAAAGAGAAGCATTATGCTGACCTTGATGGTGGGATTCTGGAGGGCTTTGGCCGTCTGCTCAAGTATGACTTGAAGCTGTATGTGTACCCCACTCTGGATGAGCAGACTGGCGAGCTAGTCACTGCAGAGACTCTGCAGGTCACTGCTGATCTCTTCATTGTCTGTAATGCATGCCATACTTTGCACAGTGTGTCTTGACAAGCCAATATGGAAGCAAGGCAGCACCTGGCTGGAGTGCTGTCATGCAGCACACAATGATGCATCTGGCATCCCTCCATGTTGCAACAGTGGTTGATCACCAGCCTTTTTGCTGTCGTGTCACATTCCTGCATTACAGGGACTGTCTTGACAGCTTGCAATCATGACAGCATGCACTCATGACAGCATGCCATCATGACAGCATGCACACAATGACAGTAATCTTGATCATCTGTGATGCAATTCACAGCTGCAACGGACCCTGCTGCCAGAGAGATGCCAAGGCTTTGCTGCTAAATGCAGCTGGCATTGACTGTGCATGAAAGCCCTGTTTGCAGGTGGAGCCCAAGGTACAGAAGCTGTATGACTACATCCGCGAGCGTGGTACCATCCTGCCCATCAATGATTACAGCCAAGAGCTGCTGTCGCAAGATGATGTGCACAAGCGCGTTGCAGAAAGCATCCGCAGTGGTGAGCCCTTGCATCTCACTAGTGTCATGACACTGCATCCCTGTAATGCCTTGGGCGTAGGAACCTCAAGCAGCTGCATGTGTCACCTGCGGTTGTTAAAGTTGCACATGGTGGCTCATGGCAGCGAGCCGCATCTTTCATGCAGATGCAATGCCTTTCAAATTGGCGGTCAATTATTGACCAAGTGCTGTGTCTCACTTGCTGACTGATTTTCAGGCACTGAGGATTGGGAGAAGCTTGTCCCCAATCATGTCAGAGATCAGATCAAGCGATATCATCTATTAGGCTACAGATCACGGCCAGCTCCCATACTCAGCAATGGCAAAGCTGTTGCACAGCATACCAAAGCACAAGACCGACCACAGCTAGTTCCAAAATGACTCACTGACTGCATGCAGTTGGCACTGTCTGTATGTTGCTCTGTGTGGAGAGCAGTGCAGGGATGGTGTCTGCAGAGGCTCAATAGGCATTGAATATGACACTGTGCATGTACCATCAATAAGATGCTGTCGCTAATTTTGTACTTTCTGTCGTGTTGCTTCTGTCAGAATGTTCTTGTTATCGGCAGCAGTAGATGTTGTAGATAGTGCTGCCCTTTAGCTGTTCATCTTGCGTAACTTTCACCGTGGTGAATCCTGCATTATGCTTCAGGAGCTTGGTAATTTGCTGCAGCCTGTCCTGCACATCATGCACTTCCATGACAAGCTGAGAAATGCGCTGCCAGTCTGACAGAGAAACTCCAGACAGCACATCTAGTTCAGCCCTTTCAACGTCTATCTTTAGCAGGCTGATGTGTTGAAGATCATGCCTTTGCATGATCTCAGAGACTGTTGTCATGGAGCATACATGCTTCTCCTGTTGCTGCAGCATGTTCAGAACGAACAGCCTGCAAAAAAGAAACTTAGCTCAACCGCAAAGCTGAGGTGTCTATAGATGACTGGCTTCGAACTACACAGTCTCGTTTCACGCTTTTGCATGGTGGTACATTAATCAAGCAGCCAATTGATCAGAAACTCCTACCTTTCAATTGAGCGTGTCACCCATTTTGGTGCTATGCTCTGCAACAACTGCCCTGCTGATGTCAACAAGCTGCTGTCGATTCCCTGCAAGCCTGACAGGGATCGCTCCAGGAAGACCTGCATAGCTCCTTGGACCTCCTCGTCATCTGGGTACATTGTGCTCCAACCTGTGATGCCACTGTAAGTGAATATGTGCAACAGCGTGTAAATGCACACAGGATTTCAATTTGTGTTATCAACAACAGAATGGAATCCATCAATGCCATCTGGTTGAGCTGACTGAATAGTGAGACGAGCTTTGGCAATTCCATGACAACTACCTGCTATAAAAATATAGTGTCAATGCAATGTGCTTTGCTTGTGAAATATGTATGATGCGTCCTACAATGACTGCATGGGTTTTGCAGATGATTGAGTTCAAATGCATGCACGTGCTGCAGCAGTGACCCACCTGCTGCTGCAGTATAAAATGTGAATTCCATTGTTTGCTGCTGACCAGACCCAACACCTGCCAGGATGGGAGTGACGCTGGCTGTAGGGACACCTACAAGCAGACAGGCTTAGCTTCTCAAGCTGTGTCATGTGATGTTTGCCTCTTGGCTTCTGATGTAAAGAAAAGACCACATGCACATCCACATGCATTGACTCAGCTTTATGCAGCCTTGTGACAGCTTGAACACGTACTTTACATCATAGGTGAGGCAGGTGGCTCACCTTGTGCTGCACACCATTTCTTATGGGAATTGATGTTGTATGAAAGCTTCTCGTGCAAAGTAGGAATTGGCTCAACACTCACCACTTGGCCAGGGGGACCAACTTGTTGTGCAGCAAACAACGCAAAGAAACCGATATTGCCACCTACATCTACTACAGTGTCACCCTGCTCTAGCCTGATACCGTGTTGCAGGTACGGCTGTTCCTCAAAGATTTCTCTGTACAAGAAGCTCACGTCGTATTTGCTAGCATAGCACACTGACAAGCCATTTGGAAGGGTTGTGACAGGCTTGCATGCAGAGCAAGCTATAGGCTGCTGCTTGGCTTGTCTTGCTGTGGACTTGCGGCTGCCACGATGTGGCGCGCTGACATGGCTGTTGCGGCACAAGCGGGGTGTTTTTAGGACGCTAGCTAGCGGCATGCTAGATCTGAGGCCGTCACCCGAGGTCTTGGTTGGCTACCGCCGCGACACCTGTGTGAGCCATGACGATGTCACCGCAATGTCTGGGAAAGGTGGCTTGCAATTCGCAAGTTGCAATCCAGCTAGCTGGCCGGTCAACGCTGCCACCGTGCAATGCAAACTGCGGTCAAACCGAAAGCACTCTGCACATGCACCTGACTAATTCTTCTGATCGTTGCCTGCAATGAAGTGCCCGGAAAAGCTTGACCCACAAAGTGCCTGGATCGCTTGCGGACTTCGTGATGGCTCCACGCTGTATTGCGGGCTTGCTTTTGGTCATGTGCCTACATTGCATGTCTCCCGCACATGCTTTCATCGAAACGTGTCCTGCAGACGGAGCGCAGGCTCAAGAATGCACAGGCACGTTTTGTTTGCAGTCAATGCGTATCTGTATTAAAGTCTCGCTGCACCCAGCCTCATTACTTTCCGCTATGTTGTCCGGCGTTGGCATGTCTTCACTCTGCCTAGTGCACAATGCCCTGCCACGAGGCACTGCCTGGCCGTGAGACAGTTTTGTTGGCCTTCGGAAATTCACCCTCAAAGTATAATGTACAGCTACCACAATGTCCCGACAGAAGCTGGCAGTATAACAAGCAGCTGAGCATGCAATCAGTACGCGCTTAGCAATGTATTGCATGTTGCAGAGGACCGCATTGATGGTTTGGTGAAGTGGTCCTCCACTGGCGGCATATATGCCCCCAGGCTACAAGCAGGGCACATCAATGGCAAGAGAGGCATGATTGCAACAAAACCGATCAAGAAGGGTGGACTGATGACGAGCATTCCAAGGGAAATGGCACTGATAGTGCAAGATGGCACCGCATCACCCTTCCCATGGCTGCTATCTGATGAGGACTGGTCTCTAGCACAGCAGTAAGCTGCAATGCTTGCATTGCCTGCATGTTTTGCCTGTTCAGGCCTAAATCACTCAACCACTTAACAACTCACACCTTGCAGCTTTTGTTGCTGTGAGCACTTCCTGATCCAGTCAGGCTAGTATGTTGCAGACAAGAGCATGTATATTGCTCAAGACACCTCATTGTTGCAGTTGAGCATTCTGCATGGCAGGATCTGATGTGGCTGTGCATTGCCAATCAGCTGCGATCAACACATCCCATCACCGCATACAAGTCCATGTCTTGCATGTCATACTGCCTCAAGCTGCGCTGATCAGTCAATCTCTATTGTCTGGGTGTGTATGGCCTTAGTCAAACCCTAAAGCCATACACATATCGTGCAACCACATATTGTGAGAGACAAAGGATAGGAGCTCAATACTCTGGTTCTGTCAAACTCTCAGGCCATACACATCCAGACAGTATGCACATGAGGTCACCAAGCTGTGTTTCATACAGGGAAGTACAGCTGGCTGCCCTCCTGCTGTACAATGCCAAATTGGGTCAGGACTCCAAGTGGTATCCTTGGATCCAAGCGCTACCCACCAAATTTGACACACTAACACACTGGACCGCAGCAGAGCTAGATGAGCTGCAGCTGGGCACCACCACCACAGAGCTAGGTTTCAGGTCTGAGGTCAGACCCCTTCTATGCTCTTTCTTTGGGGCCCTGACTCAAGCGTCCTTAATCCACCTCCTTAACCCATTCTCTTAACCCACCTCCTTAACCCACCTTCTTAACCCACCTCCTTAAACCGCCTCCCTAATCCACCTCCTTAACCCACCCTGTAAGCCTGGCCTCTTGTCCCTGTGTCCCTCTCACCTCTGAGCGCACCATGAATGTGACCCAAGCATAGCCCCATATGGAGCATTGCTTCCTATGAGTTGCCTGCTTTCTGACTGTTTCCTTTGTGCTTTGTCAGCCAGAACAAGAGTCTCTGCCCAAGATGGTGAGTCTGACCTGTTGCAGTTGTTTCTGCAGCTGCACAATGTTGCAGCACTGCAGCCGACACAGACACAGCCCTAACTGACGTAGCCCTGAAGCTACTGCTGCAAGCATTGTGGCAGAACGCGGCAGCACAGAAGACTCATGCATGCGCATACAGATTGTGTGTGCATACAGATTGCGTGTGCATACAGAATACTCTTGCGTGTATAGGTGGATGCCAGAGCTGAGTTTTCAGCTTCCTTGTACACCCACTTCAAGGGAACAGCATTTACGAGTTCCCTGAACGTTACCCAGGAGGAGCAAGACTGGGCGTTGAGCAATGTCTTCAGCCGTTCTGTTGCGGTGCCACGACCAGTCAGTGAGCCACCTGTTAGACCATCACGCTGTGTTACCTAATCCCAAGCCTGCCATTCCCAAGAGTAGTGCGCTTATGCTTTGATCACACACATGCACTTCTTGCCTGTTGTCTTGCTGAGCTGCATTTACATTTTTGTGCGTCCGCATTCGTCATTGTCTTTTGTGTACACCCGCGCCTGTTTGCCCCAAGTGCTGATCTGCGCGGTGACTGTCAGGATTGTGACATTTCCCACATTGATGTACATCCATTGGCTGCTGCTACAATCCATACACACAATGCATGCTTCAGTGGCTAGAGCCAAGCAGCATGGCAGTATGGGTCCACATACAGGTGTGGTATATCTCAAATCATGTGCATCCGCTGAGAAGGCTTGACTGTTTGATGTTGCAGACTGGGCGCAGCCAATCTTGACAACCCTGACCCTCTTGGTGGGGGCAGCTGTGTTTGCATTCAGCCCTCTCAAGAAGTCACAGCACAGCAAGACCATGCTGAATCTCACAGGGATTGCTCTGGTGAGTTGGCCATGCTCACCACCAAAATGTTTCCACAGGATGGCACTCACAGCTTTGTATATCAGTCACTTATTCCCTCCCTCACTCACTCACTCACTCACTCACTCACTCACTCACTCACTCACTCACTCACTCACTCACTCACTCACTCACTCAATCACTCACTCACTCACTCACTCACTCACTCACTCACTCACTCACTCACTCACTCACTCACTCACTCACTCACTCACTCACTCACTCACTCACTCACTCACTCAAATAGTGCATGTATTGACTGAAAATGTTGTGGTCTATGTCAAGGACTGCGTGCTGCTTGTCAGTCATTGCTGTCAGTTGCTATCAGACGCAACAAAGTTGCCTCTATGTTGCGTCTGATAGCAATTGCCAGCACTGGCAGCCGTCAAGCATGCAACGGTTGGCTCTGCACTCCGAACGACACCAGACTTCATTGACCTTTAGGAAGAATGGCACAGAAGCAATATTGTTCAAGCGTCCCCCTTCAGTCTGCACAACACGTTGATCACCAACATGAACAGTCTTGTATGTGAACCTGCTCAAATATGCTGCAATCATTCGTGCATTTGAATTATACTGCAAAGATTCATGCATGGGATCAACTTCTTGATGGCTGGAGTGCAGCTCTTCACACTGGGGCCTTGGGTGTATTGGTTCCTCATCAACGGGGCCAGTCAGCCTGGAGGGCAGGACGACACAGCCCTGCTGCCCCTGTTTGACATGCTCAACCATGACGTCAGACAAGAGGTCAGCTCGCAGACGTCTTGCTGTTTGTACACGGTTTTACAGATGAAACTCATTGCTTTGTGGCCATGCCACTCACTCCAACTTGTTGTTGGCAAATGCACTGCTTCTGTCCTTTGAGCTGCTGTCAAGTAGCTCTTGCGGGTTTACATTGGTAGTAAGTACACCAACACAGCCACTTTCAAACCGTAGCATCTGGTTGCAGGGCTCTTGGCTAAAGTCCAGCTGGACAGGCAGTCACTTCCAGGTGGTTGCAGCGGCAGCAGGCTTTACTTCCGGTCAAGAGGTATGCTCAAATATGTGTTCAACCGTGACGCTGGTCGTTGCCGACAGCGTGCCCTAGTGCGTCCATGCTTAGAAAGAGCAGATCAAGCTACTTTGAGCTAAATTCCTGACTTTTACTTATCTGCTGAAATGCATCTTGTCGTTCAATCCAGAAAGATTCAGCCATAAAGTATGCCATATATTTTGTGGGTTTGTGTGAATGAGCTCTTTTGGCTGTCTCCCCTGCTTCTCACAACAGAGACACTGCATCAACTGCAGACCCTCTTCCTGTTAACACAAGCAGAGTGCATAACGCATCACACATTGATGGATGCATGATGTCTATCAGACTTGTCCGCACATACCTAGCTCATCATGAGCTGGAAAGCAAATTTATTATTATTACTGTTATATTTATCATCATTGTGTAATTTTACTAATAACGATTGTCATGTCTACATTGGTGTTGGCTGAACAGCTTTTGGCGTTCCAGGCCACAATCAGCTATGGACAGAAGCCCAATGAGGCGTTCCTGCTGCACTATGGCTTTGTGGACACTAGCTACAAAGCAGACTTCTACAGCACTGATCTGCTGGAGCACGTGCAGCAGCGATATAATGTCCCAGAAGAACGTGTAGCAGGGCTGGCACAAGAGGAGAGGCTGTACAAGTCTGTTGAGTCGGTAAGTGTGGCTTCTCCTTTTGTCCAAGGATTCAAGTCCCTTTTCTGTTGAGTCGGTAAGTGCAGATTCTCTTGTTCTCCAGGGATTCGAGTCCCTTTCCTCCTGCTTTTTGGTGGAGCTTTCTGTGTATTGTTTGTGTCTATTGTATCTTTCAGTATTTGTGAGTAGGACACAAGGCCAAAAGAAGGCAGAACGAAGAAAAAGAAACAAAAGTAATGACATAACTTTACGTGGATGTCATGCTGTCAGACGGAAGCACGTCACAGCTATTAACACAAGTAGAAGAGCACAGATACATGACTGGATGTGGTTTGACTGCATTCCCTGCTCACAGTCTATAGGGTGCTTTTGTCTTATAATCTCCAGTATCTTTCCTTCACTTCTAGAAGGGATACGCAGACTGAGACAAGCTTACAAGAGGTTTCTCACAAAAAGTGCCCTACTGTTTCTTACTGGTATAACTCCAATGACCAATTCCCAAAGCTGCACTCTTCAGCAAACCTCAATCAACTTTAGGGATCAGAGTGTACATAGAGAGTGTCACTGCAAAACGTGTGCCCTTTGCAGATGTCATTGCATGATGACAAAGACCGAGACAAACTTACAAGAGGTCTCTCACAGCAAACACCCTTTGCAGATGTCTCTAAAGAAAGGAGGTGCCGCTGCTGAGGTTCCAGTATGACTACTTCCCAAAAACTGCACTCTTCAGCAAAGCTCGGCAAACTGTTGGGACCAGTGTGTACATAGAGACTGTCACTGCAAGATGTGTGCCCTGTGCAGATGTCTCTAAATGTGTACATAAAGAGTGTCACTGCAAAATGTGTGCCCTTTGCAGATGTCCTTGAAGAAGGGAGGTGCGGCTGATGAGGTTCCAAAGGCACTGCGTTACCTGCTGGCTACCTCTCAAGAGCTGAAAGAAGTAGAGGAGCAGAGCCAGACAACAGGGCAGTGGCTGGCAGACATACTGGAGTACAGACGCCTACCCACCCCCATGACCCCCTTTGACTACATCACTCTCTCTGACAGTACCGAGCTGAAGGTCCAAGAGGCAAGTCTTCAGACTGCTTGACCCTTTGTGGAAAGACTGAGCTGCATGCTTGCCTGTACGGCCACAACCGCGGCTACTGCCCCTACCAGCATGCTGGTCACCTTGCATGGCAGTTTGATGTCCCTTGCCCTTCCTCTGCCTGCCGTCACCCCTACTCTGAGAGGGGGCATCACCAATCACTGTACTCACTGGCAGTTTTGAGCTGCACATCCAAGATGCAAATCTGGGACCTGTGGCTGTGCACAACTGTGCTTGCATTGCACTGCATATTGACAACATACAGAGACCTTGGCAACACGCAGAGACCTTGGCAATATGCATAGAGACACACAGTGTAGTTACTCTGTTGTTTTGCTTTAAACATTCTGTGCAGTCAGTTGCTTGTGCACTTCAGAGAATAGAGCTTGTGATTTCATGATGTTGTGTACTCATGCTTGGCATGCTTGAGCTTTGCCTTGAACATCCTGTCCAGTAGCTGCACAGAGCTGTGGAAGCATACACAATCGCTATGTGGTTTCCTGACATGCCACCTGAGACTATCTGCAGTCATCATGACTGAGTCATGTGTCGGTGGAAGTTGAATAATTATTGGGGTGGTACGCCTGTTTTTTTGGGTGCGTTGTATGCGCCTGGTGGGTTCGTCCTTGTACTTGCACTAGACCTGGTGCCACTGGTTAATGCATGTGCTGCCCAGCATGCATACTGCCGCAATGCATTGCTGTAATGTGTTGCAGTCCATTGTGATACCATGCATTGACCACAATGTGCATTCAAGCAGGCTTTTAACTGGCCGGGGCTGATGTTTGGGTATGCAAAGCAGCTTGTTCAGGCGCCTTTAATCTTGAACAACTCTTTTACTGATTGCATGCTTGCAGGTACTGCATAGCTTCTGCAGTTCAATTCTGAAAAGCAAGCCAACCACTGTATCAGCAGACCAGGCAGAGCTGGCAAAGCTCAAGACACAGGACAGCTCTAGTGACCAGAGCAGACGCAAGGTGCTTGCGCTTCAATACAGGATTGGCAAGAAGAAGATCCTCCAGTCCTGTGTTCGAAAGCATCAGCGCTTGGCCAAGGAAATTGGCAGTAGCTAGCACTGTGCATGAACGCTAATAGCATAGTATGTTCTTCTGTTCAAATGTTCTGCTCATGACTACATTGCTTGTGAGAGGGTCTTCAGGCAGATGCAGCCTGGCAGCATCATTATGTATACAAAATGATGCTACATACCTTGGAGCTTGCTTCACTGATGTCTCTGGTTTTGCTGTGTAGAGTCTGTCTGCTGAACCTCACAGATGTTTGCAACTTGTTTAGTACAGTTACTGAGCAGTGATGCTATAGGGCAATGCCTAACCAGTCTGTCTCTGGGGGCATTTGAATGCTTCGCTGATAAAATAAATGAATGTTAGAAATTTTGCCTCGCTACCTATATCTGATTTATTTGGGCTTCACTCACAATGTAAGCAACGTGCGGGAAAACCCTGAAGGCTCTCACAGGTGCAGCATTGGCCAAAGACCAGTGTGACCAACATGATGCAACTGTGTCACATGCTGCAGCAGCTGCCACATTGCTGCATCATATCAGTCATGCATGACAACCGAAGCGGAACATGCGCGTTACTGTCTGGCTGCCACCATCACAGAAGAAAACCACTCAATGTAATGAAATCAGCTATTGCTAATCTCAGTACCTACTACTGCATTGAACGGCTGCAAGTCCCTGCAATGAAGCACAGACATGTGCAGAAAAGCCCTTGCATTCACGCCAGGCAGCAGCTTCACTGTAATGAAGCAGAAGATGGCACCTGACAAATAGGATGCTTTGCTGATGCTTGAAAAGGCACTCTTTGAAGACACAATTTGCTTTATGCGTCACGAAAAGGACATAGAGGCAACTGAAAGGTTGACAGGGATGCATACCAGCTGCTTATCAGTCCTGCCTTTGTGTATGGATCTGTCTTCACAAATTCTTCAATCTCCTGAAACATGCAACCAAGATGTTTATGAACATATGCAAGAAACTGCATTTTATCATGCATGCAGCAATGACTTTAGTCGCAAGCATATGAAGATGTGTGAGTATGACAATGAGGCAAAAACAGCAGATATAAAGAGTATGCAATGGCCACCTCTTTGCTTGCATTCTTGAAAATAAACAAGCCCCCATTCACTGGGTCCCCACTTGCTCCAGCGATCAACAATTTGCCAGCTTCTTCCTGGTACCCCAATCGTTTTACAAAACGTCAGAAGAGGAACAGCTGGAGTCAGTGCTTAGCTGCGCATCTACAGCTGACAAAAACACCCCTGGTTGTGCATACAGCACCGAAGCAATGGCAGGCACACCTTCTTTTTAGCAGCTCCTAGATGTGCATCTCGGTGCGGACCTCGCTTCTCCATGATGTCAGCTACGTACTTATATTGCAAGCAGTAATATTTATTGCCTTGGGATGCCGTGGCCTGCATGCATGGGTGAGACTTTTTTGAACAATATGCAGTTTGACGAGCAGCCTCACGCAGAGCAAGTAGACGCCATACGTGTACGTGAGTGCTTCTCTCACCATTGTCCTTGTCAAGTATCGGGTCGTACGATTTGCAAGGTGCTTGTGAACGTGCTGTCGCAGGGCGAAGCTGCCTGACAATAGCGCTTGCGACATTTAACCACACGACGCTGATTTGACCAAGCTTTGTGTGCACATTCGGGTATGACGCAGCACTGTTTGAGCTGTTTGCAATTGATTGTCGCGACCCTTGTTAGGTCAACGCAAATTTGAAAGGCTACAAGCAACAGCCACAAGCTAAGCAGCGCAAAACTCACAAATGGCATATTTGAATAGGCTCGCGCAAATGAAGGCAAGTTGCACACTTTGTGATACTGTCATCGGCAGGGCCGTCTGAGTGTTCAGTGTGCCAGCCCCTGTACGTGATACCTTAAACGGTGTTCGCCTTGTATATCGGCTGACATCGAACCTGTGAAAAGCGCTGCAATTGACTTTGGAGCTGTCTACGCCTTCTATGAGTTTCTCCGGTCTGCAAGGGGTGCAGAGCTCAGTCAATCAAGGTGTCAAGCTGGTGCTTGCACTATGCCTGCGCTTATGCCTTGTGTGCAGCTCTTGCTGCACGCCTGCTGCTTCTGGTGCAGCTGCTGCTGCAATCACCTGCCACTGTTGCAGGCGTTCCAGGCGTTCAAGCGCATCTCACAGCCTACAGCAGAAGGAAGCCAATTCTCTGTGGCACTGGCACCCTTTCCAGTGCACATCTCAAGTGTCAACCACCAGCTCAGCCCTTTGCTTGCTCCTCCTCGCTACCAAGGAGGTTCCGACATCCTCAGGCGTTCAAAAGCCACACACATGCACTAAGCACAAGGCACTCAAGCAAGTGTAGAATGTGTACCATGAAGTGCCAGGCCAAACAGCACAGTGCAAACACGCAGACAGCTCCTGAAGTTTCCCCAGAGGTCGGCAAGGGCAAGAAGCTGCTCATTATTGGAGGCACAGGCAGAGTTGGCTCATCAACTGCTGACTCCCTCCGCCAGACTCACCCCAACCTGACAATCATACTCGCCAGTCAGAGCCAAGAAAGCTATGATGCAGCAGTCAAGAACAGACCATCTCTGCAAGGCTTAGCATTCACCAAGGTCAACAGGAACGATCTGCAATCCATCATGTCAGCGGTCAAGGACTGCGATCTGGTTCTCCACTGTGCTGGTCCTTTCCAAAGGAAGAACGAGTGCTTAGTGCTTGAAGCTGCAATCCAAGCAAAGAAACCATACATAGGTGAGCTAGCATGTATAACGACTACACCAGTTTGCCAAGCTGGTGTCATGTACCCTTGTTTCCAAGCACAAACATGCCTTCCGTTCCACAAGGTCCCACCGGGCGCAGATGCCGGTTGGACTTTGATTGGTGCTGCATTCCAGAATTAAGTTTGTGCAGTATTGACCAAGCCGCCTCTGTGACAACCTGCACAGCATGTAATTCTGTGCCTGACTAGGCTGGGGTGCACCAATTTGACCACTTAGTGACAGCCCTTATGCAGGACAGCATGCTTGCAGCTAACTCAGTGTCTATTAATGTCCACAGCATGACCAAAGCAGACACTGAAGCATGCATGAGCATTTGATCATATCAGCAGCTTCTGCTTGTCCATCTGAGAAAGCCTGGCATGGATGCTTTGTAGATGTGTGTGACGACAATGACTACGCCGCGCGTGCCAAGGCAGATTACCATGAGAAGGCCAAAGCAGCTGGCGTGCCAGCAATCACTTCTGGAGGAATCTACCCTGGAGTTAGTAATGTGATGGCTGCTCACATGGTGTCAACCGCCAGGAGGGAGTATGACGCTGAGGGCCACTTTGTGGGCAAGGATGGAGCCAACAAGTCTGAGGCTGTTCAGCCCAAAAAGCTGCAGGACTTTTACTACACTGCTGGCACAGGTGAGCTTTTGCATCACACTGGGCAGCCCGGTATTATACTTGGCCTCTCATTAAATTGACGCCGAAAGGCGTAGTTTTGCTTTTCTTTTCTTTTCTTTTGCATCACACCTGTTGTGTGTGACTATGTATACCTCTGTTTGCTTGTCTGTCCGGCCGCCTGTCCACTGACTCCCCTGTTAGGACCCTTGTCTGTGAATGTTGCATTCTCAGGCGTCCCATGATGTGCATGCAATTTCAGTTGCTGCTTGGGTAGTGAACCCAGAAACATGGTCAATTTGCAGATGTCAATTCAAGGTGCAGAAAGTCATTATATGCTACTTAAATTGTGAAAGCATATGTCTTTGGCACAGCAGTGGCAATTCGCAAGATGCAATTGACCAACAGTGGTCATGCAGCCGGTGGCTCAGGTGGTCTCCTGTGATCCTTTGAACATCTTGATGGCTGCAGTCCTTGCAGCACTGTGCAGCTGTGTCTACCTGAAACCTACCCAGCGTTGACTAGCACAAAGTCATGTCAGTTTAGCAGTCAATCAAGCACCCAACCAACCAAGCACCCAACCAATCAAGCACCCAACCAACCAACCAAGCAGCCAGCCAACCAATCAACCAGTCAATTGGTCAGTCAGTCAGTTCATCTATCAAACACTCAATCAAACAAACAAACAAACAAACAACCATCCAGTACAGATCTTTGAGCCAACATGTGTACGCCTTCATTGTGAAAACAGCAACCAAACAGTCACCTGAATGCAGCAACTCAATCAATCAACACCCTCCCAATGATGATTATTATTACTATGAGTCAATCAACAAGGGGGGGCTGCTTGCAGGGGGCGTGGGGCCAACCATCATGGAGACAAGCTACCTGCTGGCTGGCACGCCGGTCATTGCATACGCTGATGGCAAGCAGGTGAATGCCAAGCCTGTCAGCCAGCCTCTCACCATAGACTTTGGCAAAGGCCTGGGCCGCAAGACTGTGTGGCTCTACAACTTGCCGGAGGTGGAGTCAGCCTTCAAGTACATGAAGGTGCCAAATGTCAGCGCACGCTTTGGCACTGACCCTGGTAAGCAGTGTGCCCCATGCATCGCATGTCAGTTCAGATGCTGGCGCAACACGCCCTAGATGCTACCCTGGTTTGCCTCATGTATGTCATGTTACTTCAGACTGTGGCGCAATACGGTCAAGTTTCATCTGCCTGTGATGTGTGTGAAGTGTTAACCCAGAAGTTGGTGCCATCTGCTCTACTTGCAAACCCGCCGCAACCTGGCTGCGTCATGTCAAAAGCAGGACTCTCACAATGTCGTGCTGGAACATTCTACAATGTACAAGATGACTGCTGCAGAGGCAGCATGCCTGTCACCATTGCTGTGACCTTCTATTTGCGTCCCTTGTCTACCATCTTGTCTACCATCTTGTCTACCATCTTGTCTACCATCTTGTCTACCATCTTATCTACCATCTTGTCTACCGTCTTGTCTACCATCTTGTCCAGTGGACAGCTTCAAAGCATTGGGATCAACTAACGCCTCCTCTTGCTTCAAGACAGCGCAAGGTCCCAACTGCAATTTCAGACACAGTCAGCAATTAAGACTGTCTCGGCAACACATCACTGATCAAGTGATTTACATGTGAACTACAGCCTATTGGAGTTGGGCCACAATGCCCTTTTTTGTTTTGAAAAAGCATTTTTATTTCAGCCTGCCACTGCCTCAGAGTGCAAAGTTGTACCATGAACCGTGCACTGTGTTGTGATCAGAACGATAGAATACCATCCCACAGTGCCTAAAACATCTCCACAATGTAGAATCGCGTTTGTACTGTCCCCAGACGTTTCTGAACTCAGATTTTCAGTGTAAAGATGTCGTTTCTGACAATGTAGAAATACGTTTTTGTTGTCCCCAGACGTGCCTGAGTTTAGATTTCCAGTGTAGGGATGATGTTTTCTGAACTCAAATAGACGTTTTGGGATTGAAAAAGGGCTCATGTGTGATGCAGCCTTCTGGAATTGGGCGATGGTGGCCACAGCCAGGCTTGTGCCTGTCAAGATTCTGACAGACCGAGCCAAGATCCGAGCCTTTGCCAAGAAGACCAACCCAGTCATCAAGCTGGTGGATCCCCTCATTGGAGAGAAGGTAACCCAGTCAAACTGTCTCTTGTGGTTTCCTTCAATATGGGGGAGAAACGGGGAGGGGGGTTGCAAGACAGGCATGCTGTGTTCATTTGTGTGGAACCAGCGTGATTGGATTAGGCTGATCTCAACAACAGTTGTTCGCTGTATTGTTGGGAGGTGCATGCACAGCATTTGCCACAGTGTTAGCTCTGTAAGGGGGTTGACACCTGTCTATAGCAGCCACCATTGCTGTCATGTTTCCCAGCTGTTGCTTGATGCAGGTTGGCATGCGTGTGGATTTGGAGCTTGAGGACGGCTCAAAGGCATGTGGTGTTTTCATTCACAAGAAGCTGTCTGATAGCGCAGGGTACATTTCTCGCTGCTGAAACAATCTTGCATCTTGAGATGTTACTGTCTGACAGGTCGATGACAGGTTGCAGCTGTTTTTCAGTGAGCTCCGGCTGGCTGTGATGCGACTGATCACATGTCAAGGAGGCTGCTACAATGTGCCAGCCTGCTGTTTTATTGAAGCAATAATGTACATGTCAAATCTAAGTGTTTCCTACAAAGGCATGTACAAAATCCTTCAAATGCTTGTTTGTTGTTTAAACACCACTGTTACTTTGCCAGCCTGTCTTATCAAGTCTATGATGTACTGCTGTTATGTACCGCCTGCATGCGTCCATCACCACAGGGGCAACTCACATCACATGCTGCACACATGTCAGTTTGTTGAGTGGTGTGCAGGACATGCATAGCAGCCTTTGTGGACACAGTCTTGACTGGAGGAACAAAGCCTGGGGTCTGGTTTCCAGAAGAGCCAGAGGCAATTGCAGACAGAATGCGGCTGCTGCAACAGGCTTCACAGGGCTGCATTCGCTTTGAGCTGAATCAGCCTCCCTGGAAAATCGAATCGGATGCAAAGCAAATGGGAATGGGGTTTTATTGGTGACATGCATGGCAGCATTAGCAGCATTCTGTTGATTTGCAGATATTAGGCTGTATGTATGATGTTTCATTCATTTTATGTGGCATACAAACATGCAGTTTTCCGGGAGTACCAGGACAGATGTGAAGCATGTGGCAGACAGACTGATGCCGTAGCTCATGCGAGGCAGGCTTTCCTGAAGAACTACGGCTGTAAATCATTGCAAAAGGCACTCACGGTTTGTCAGGTGTTGGTACCATTGTGATGTGAGAGGTGTACAGGTTGTCAGTAGCAGCCCAAGTTGCACAATGCACTATAGTGATATGTGTAGCACATGCTTTCCTGCTAGCCTTCCCTTATGATTACTCTCAAACTGCAACTTTTGCCAAATCCAAAAAGGCTCTCAGCAGAAACAGGACCTGCAGCAGGTTTGCCCGAGGCAACATCAGACAGCAAAGCCGAGCTTCACCTGTATGACTAGCAGGGTTACTGGGACAGCTTGGTATGCGTGAGCAGCATCATCGCAGACATGAATTGGATATGACAGCAACGTGCACACTCAGAGCTTATGTTGCTAATTGAAACATGGAATGCAAGCAGAACTTACACCTGAATCCTAAACCTGATCACGCATGTCCTAAATACTGCCTCCCTTGCGGAGCATGTTTGCTAAGTAGCTTGATGAATCATAATCAATGATTTTTCACTCAAACCAAATTCGACCAAGTATAGTACAATTCGAATATGTCAAACACTACTGAGCTGATTCTGCAAAAAAGAATGAGATCTACAAAAGCTTTGGAGCACTGTCCTCACAAGACTCTCTAAATCAGTCATGCATGGTCCTAAACACACACAGTGTTGATGAGTCCTAAACACACAACACTGCCAATCCTAAGAATCCAGAGTAGCTTGCCTTATCACATATCACTAAAGCAGATTGCAAAAGGCTCAAAACGGGTTGCTGGTTGCTGCTGGCTCGATTGCTAATATGAGACCAGCAAACAGTACACAACAGGCAGAACATCCCTATCAAATTCTCCAGAACAGATCCAAAAACAAAAACCTGACTCTCAAAAGTTGTTGCTGCTCTGAACTACATACAAACGCACAGGTGCTCATGCTCAAACAACTCTAATGGTACCCAATAGCTCTTCATGAAGCTAGCAAATGTTCTACACCACTGGCCTGACATTGCGCTAAAGACTCACTACATTGATTTTGCGTTCAAATGACAAGCTCTTGCAAAACACAGCATGCCTGCACGTTTCTGTTTTCCTCGTAGCCTGCACATCCTGACCAGGAATGTGACAGGTGGCTTGCACGCTCTTCGTGTGTGCCTGGACTGATGATGGTACATCTGCACTCATAAATGGCTACGACAAAGGGCTCTCATCATTGCATTCTCCAAGCTGCGTATGGCTTTATTGCAGACAACATTTGTTGCAGTGGGCGGTCCAAGCAGCCACAGCAAATCCTACTCGACTGTTGACAGTGTGCAGGAGCTGAACAGAGGTCAGTATGGCCTGTAGCCAGGCTTCAGACGGTCTGTGGCATGATGTCTGTCCGGTCCCAGTTCCAGCACGATTGCTGGATCCAGAGCAGGATTCACACCACGGCGCTTGGGCATTAGAGGGTCATCCACGAGGATGCGGTTGCCATCCTGATCCCGGCGAGGAACAGCAGAATCAATTGCCACAACCGAGCCCCTGCAGTCAAACCTGCTTGTCAGACTGGCTTTCACACCTGCACACCAGCAGCATGCCAGAACAGTGCAGGCAGGGCGCAAGCGCAGAAGACAGAAAAAGATAAGAAAGGAGTACACCTTCTGGTGTCAATTTAATGAGCAGCCAAGTATGGTATACCAGGCTGCCCAGGGCAAGCGCAGAAGCAGCTGCAAAATGCCATGGTCTTGTGCATGTCTACAGCTTATCTGCACAACGACAAGGCCATGGCATTTTGCATGTCACGAGACAAGCTTGACTGGCAAGGCATGGTGTGACAAAGCCTCAGGATAGGGATGCACATGACAGCAGTGATCACACACCTGATCATATGGCCGCCGTAGCTTGCAACTCTGATGATGGCTGCTTCAGTCTCGAAGGTCACAAACCCAAACCCACGGTGTTCAGCTCTGTTCATCCTGTCTCTTGGCATGTAGACATCCATGACATAACTGCAACAACAGCGACCAAGGTCAGCAAGCACATGCTTGAGACGCGCAGTCAGACGTGGGTCAACGTGACCAGAAAAGGATCACCATCAAAGGAATTTGTGGAGGGGAGAGCAAATGCAAACGCGCTCCAGACAAACATCAACAGTCATGCCTGTGTTCAAACAAAACAGGCTGTGCAAGAAGGCCAGACTCACCCAAATTTGGAGAAGTAGTCGCGCACATCGCTCTCAGTGGTGCCTCTGACAAGCTTGCCAACAAAGATGCGTGGGCCAGCGTCTCTTGCAGAGCTGCCCTGACTGCTGGATGGGCCCTCACTGGGCATCATCTGCCTATCTTGCACGCTCACAAGATGTGGAGACTGCGGCACTGAGTCTGAGGTGGTGCCAGGTGCCAGCCAGTTGGCCAAATACCCAGTGGACACACCTGAAGAAAAAAGCACTTCAAAACAGTAAAACACCATGAAAATTGGAGCAACATGATGTTCATGGATTCTTATCAAACAGGCTGACATCTGGAGCAAGCGAGCAGGTGCTGAATGCTTGTATGGGTGTCGGGTGACTGTACATTGCTTGCGAAATGCAGCCAGTGACATGAAGGAAAAGTTTTACTGGGAGGACAGCATCCAGATTGTAGAGTTAGCCCACAGAACCTATTGCAATCAGAACATTGACCAGCCCATCAGTCATTTCTCGGGGGGGGGGGGGACAACTCTGGGGGAAAACCAGATCCCACGTGCTGCAGACTCAACAGGCAAGAGGCCAGCCGTAGGGGGTTGCTCACCTGCCATTGAGCTGTCCCCATTGGTGACACTAGAGCTGGGGTGATATCCAGGGGGCGGTCCATTCAGATGGCTTGAGAGCACGCCGTTGCTGACAAAAGCAGCCTGCTGGGCACTGAGCTGAGACTGTGCACGGGCCTGCGCCAACTGCTGAAGCCCAAACCCAATCCCAATGCCATTCTGGGACCCTCCAAACCCAGGCAAGCCTTGCAAAGCCTGCATTGTGACAAGGACAGATACAATTTCAGGCTTCACCTGAGCAACCTAGCAGATGACTCATGCATCTTCTATTGGTATGTAAGCCTAGACACGGTTGCCAACAAGCAGGCTGGAGATGGGCACTTGGCTAGCTGTCAACAAGGCATCACAAGGAGGTTGCATCACCTGTAGCACGCTATTGCTGCTGCCATTGCCATGCATGTCCAGACCTGCCAAGCCTTGTAGGCTCATCAGCAGGTCTGGGGTTATCCCAGCACTGCTATAAGAGCCATTTGGCATGTGGCCACCAAGCCCAGATGTAGCATTGCTGCTGGTGGGGCTGTTGGTGTCATGTGGGCTGCCATGCTGTGCTGTATTGGGTCCAGAGATGCTATCATAGGCACCGCCGAATGGTGCAGCACCTGCTGAATAACCGCTGTGTGACAAGCTGTGGGTGGGTGACAGAGTACTTGCGAGCTGCTGCTGCAGAGTGAGTCTCTGTCTGGACTGGGTCTGGCTACCACCTGACTTGTCCTTTGGCGTCGCCCTGTCAATGGCAAGCTCCTGCCCATTGAGAGTGTGACTGCTGCCCATCACCTGCTCAACTGGCTCCACTGAGGCGTATGTCACAAAGCCTATGCCTCTGTGACCTTGCTTGAAGGCATCTTTTGGCATGTAGGCGTCTTGAACTACGCCAAACTGTTCAAAGTAGGATCGAAACTGCTGATCTGAGACTGCACTTGGGATTCTCGCCACAAAGATCCTGGTGGTTCTGTTGGGGGCGCTGCCGCCGAGGGGGAGGGCAAACTTGGCTTCGCAGCGCCGTCCATCAACTTGGTGCTCTGTCAGCGCGACATGCTGGGCGTCACCCTGATGCAGGTAGGTCACAAAGCCAAACCCACGTGACTTGCCAGTTGTTCTGTCTTTCATGATGACTGCCTCTTCAAGAGCCCCGTACTGAGAAAAGTACTGCTGGAGCGTTTCTTCATCTGTCTCCCAGGGCAGACCTAGGACGACCAGCTTACGATTCTCAATTGCCTGGCTGGCCTCAAGTTCATTGGAGAGCTGAGGGGCAGCCTGTTGATGCTGCTGCCAGTGCTGCTGGTCTAAGTCAAGAGGCAAAGATCTTATCATAGTGGCTGCCTCGCTGGTGGCTAGCTGACATCTGTCGTGGTGCTGCTGCAGCACAGACGCATGCAGCAGGGGCTTCTCAAAGGCTTGAAGAACCTCTACTGACATGAAGTCAAGCGATTGCTGTGCAGTGCATCTCAGCCCAAACCTGAAGTACCAAACAGCTCACAGGTCAGATTGTCAAAAGGTTTGTTGTCACTCTGTACCATAACAGTCTATGTATCCACATACAGCAAAAAGAACATATTCACAGGAAACATCTAGGCACCCTGGGTCGTGCAAGACAGCCAAGAACTCTGATTTTAAACGAATGCACCGTCTTGCAAGGGTGAGAATGCCTTGGGAAGGCAGCCAATGCAGCAAATTTACTGGGAAACAGCTTAAGGAAGGAATACGCAAACGATGAGCTGCTCCTAGCAACAGAAAGAGAGGCAAGCTGCGTGCAAGTTTGCTTTTGCGCCGTCATGCGGAGCGAGCCATCATTTCGACGACCTTGCAGCAGTGGGCTGACATGTGCAAACTACAGCAAGACATTCATCGACGTGGCAACAGACATGTCGATCAGGGTACCGTACCTAAAAGCAGCCTCGACTTTCTCGCTGTCGAACCTCTACTCGGCGACCAGCAGTGCTTTAATCAGGCTTCTGCCAATACGAAGTTCACTTGCAATGCTCAAACTAGACTTGGAATCTATGAGTCCTGCGGCATACTCCCCACCTGCCGAGGTGGCGCAAAAATCTCCTGAAGCCCGCCAAGACTCACACCTGTCAAAACCCCAGAAAACCCTCTTAGTCCCCAGTCTGGATAAGCCAGTGCATGATCCGTCCTGCACCATGGTCCTGCCACAAGCCAAAAGTTTGACCAAATCAAACTCCACTCCATCCACAAAGCAAGCAAAACCTCAGCATGGTGACACTTTCATTATGATATCATTTTCTGTGTGCTGAAGAGGACATCTACTCTAGAACGTTAGCTATGTACGGGCTTCTAAGCACCAGACAGGCTTGTGGCTACAGAAGCATTGCGTGCTCAACTGACCATATTGATAAAGACATCTATTGCCTTATGAGATAATGCAAGATGCGCAAGATCATGACGCTTTACCTTGGGTATGAATCTGAAGACAATTTCGCAACCTTTGCACTAGCAAGCAAGCATAATGAAGTGAAGGGCTCAGTGTAAGTGGACATCAGCTGACAAGGCATGGGGCTCAGCTTGTAGACATGGAATTCATTGTCATGCATCTTGCAGTAAGTCCTGTCAAGCTGCTATGCTGAGTGCTGAAAGCTGCTTTTCAATCAAAGCGTCTGAGCCTGAGCCAATGTTAGGCTGTAAAAAATTTCCCAGGTCAAAGCTGGCGTCAAGGCCGTGCCAAGGAGCCGAAGGAAAACCGGGTAGATCCGCAACAGGATGGTTGAGAGTATATACCTGCAAAACCAGAGAGAAAAACGGTTTCGCACAGGGCGTGAGGCCCTGAGCTCACATCAGTTGCAGCATCTTGCAGGCACAGACAGGAACCAAGTCCAGGCACAAAGCACCCAACAAGTTGTGACCGACTGCTTCTACGACACAATCCACATCAACTGTAGCACCTATCTCCTTATTCTGTCAGTGCAAAAGCCGCCTGCAATGCTGACCAAGGCCAATATTGTGACGCAATGGGCGCCCAAAGACAGCCCTGGGCATTGTTGAGTAGTAGCTACAAATCTTATTAAATGAAGCATATGCATATGACAGTGAATAGGGCAATTAGGCCCTGAAACACTAGTGTAGCATGCACTGGGGCGTGGCTTGCAGTGTGCTGGGTGTCAGCAATGCAACACATGTAACGTGGATGACAAAGTCAGTCATATTATGTATGCAAGACAATTAGGTGCATGCAGTCATGGTAAATGTTCAAACACACCGCCGTGCAGGCGGAGGAGTCAGAAAGGTACACATCATCAGCTAACTGCTGGTTGTCCCTGTACATGGCTGGCAATCTGCATCTTGTGACAGGAACTGCTGCCATAGCTATTGCCAGTGCTGCTGCTGTTGCTGCAGCCTGTGCTGCTGCTGTTGCTGCTGCTGTTAGGACAACACAATGATATGCAGGTATGAATGCACACCTATGTATGTTGAAGGTAGCAGTCTACTCGACAGTGGGCATTTAGTGAGTTACGCATAACTGTTGTTACATGTGTTCAAAACACCACAGCAGACAGGCATTCACAACATCTGGTATTGATAATCAATATTGGTTGATCAATGCATGCATGCATGCATGCAAGGAATCGCAAGATCATGATGCTGCGCAGCAAGGAATCGCAAGATCATGATGCTTTAAATCCTGGAAGTACTAGAGGAGTCGTGTTATGCCTTGCATGTCAGCGCATGTCAGCGCATGCCGTAAAGCTGCTCATCATCGAGCATTTCACCGATGGTGCTTCGGATGCCACGTGGATATTGTTAGTAATTGTGGTAATTTGACTTCGGGCATTTTGGTTACTACCTCGTCAGAACGGCGTCAGTTCAAGATATTCCTTGCCTTGCCACCAGGTGCTTCACGATAAGAGTGCTCAAGTCGTGTCACCCCGACATTGCAAGGCCTTGCAGACAATACATATCCTGCGCGTATTGTAAGCCATCTAGGCCATGGGCTACAGATGCCAAGCAGGAGCGGTGTCGGGCGCGTCCGGTGTAAGTGTCGAGACTGCATGGAGCAACTGCAAGCCTGAAGGGTTCGTCGCTGGCGCGAGAGCAGCTTGAAGGTGTATAGTGGTCTTATCTTGACAGTCAAAGTAGTCATGACGGCAAGTGTTGATCGTGAGGAGCTTGATGGGTCGCACAGCCACACGGGCCTGGCGAGACTCAAGTCTGTGTCCAAGGTTAGTCATTTTGTTAGGCTCTGCTGACGGCAAAAGAGACAGCTACAGCAACACCGTTGGAAAGGGTAATTGTTCCGTGTCATCGCAGTCGCGAAAGCCATATACTATCACAAAGCAGCGTGAGCGCTGGACGGATAGCGAGCATGAGTTGTTTTTGGAGGCGCTCAAGCTGTATGGTCGCGCCTGGCGCAGCATACAAGGTAGTGCACGTACTTACGGGAAGGAGAATGTACCTGCTTTTCAGCCACCTTCTGGGCGGCATTGAGCTGTAACTTCGACTTATCTGTGCAGAGCACGTCGGCAGTAAGACTACTGTCCAAATTCGCAGTCACGCACAAAAGTTCTTTACCAAGCTAGAGAAACAGAAGCGCCCGCAAAGAGCAGGTGTGTTTGTCATCTGGTGCTCATCTGTTGTCTCTGCTGCTTTCCAAGAACCGCTGTTTAGGATAGCGTGGAGTGCAATCAACAACCAGTAAGCCTTATGCAAACAAATCTCTGTACCTGTAGCTGCAGAAGAGGAGATCCGTGTACCCCCGCCAAGACAGAAAATCAAAGCAAGACCAGAGTCAGTTGGCGCAGCTGCTCAGGTTGAAGGCGCTAGCTCACAGCCATGCACAGCAACCCGCGGCAAGCGTGTGGACAGCCAGCATCAGCAGACAGCAGCTGATGTTGCAGCTGCTGCCGGCGCTGTTGCAGCAACTGCTGCCTTTCAGGTTATTCAGGCTGCTGGCAAAGAAGTCCAGGCACAGCTGCAGGTACTGTTTCCTCATCTACGTGCCCAGCAGCATACTCCACGCAGGAAAGTGACAGCGTCAGCTCAGATTACTGTGAGCGCTTGGGGCTGCACATTGCAAGCTCAGACATCTGCCACCTGCTTGAAGGTCATGCATTTGGAGTTGCCATGCTTACCAGACCCTGCCGTCCTGCTTGCATGTTGCTGCTATCCTAGTTTGTGATCATTGATCATCAGTCAGTTGTTTCACAAAGTCTTAGGTCAGGTTCTGCTTTACACACAGGCTTCGCCCCCTAAGGGGTTCCCATTCTTTGGCATGGCGCCCTCTGCGCTTCTGAGTCTGAGTCAGGCAGATCTGCAGCTGAGCAAGGCAGGCAGCCTCTCAGAAGCAGCGCGCAGCAGTTTGCTTCTGTCCGCACAGATGTCTGTGACCAATCCTTCTGATGTGCAGCTTCAGCCAGCAGGTATATCATCTGTGTGCAGATTGGAGGCGGCGCATGACAGCATTGGCAATAATCAGCACCTTTTGGCTGCACAGTCTGCAGAGACTACAGTATTTATGTTGTTTGCATGGCCTCAGCTTGCGCCTTGCAGAGAAAATGTTCGTTGCAAGCACACCACCTGAGACTTCAAAGTGTACACGTTACTTTTTGTGTTCTGTGAGGCAAATGCTCATGCAAGAAATAATGAAGCCTGGAACATGGTTGTAGGGTCTATTGAGGGTGCGGCAGACTCAGCTCGAGTGCAAAGCGCACTTGCTTCCTTTGCTGCCCAGGTGAGCACTTTTATTCAACCCCTAATTCACTGTTTTGTCTTGGCACACGTCAATGTGCTTTCACACTGTGGGGTCAAGGCATGCCACTGCCTTTTGGCTTGTTGCTCTCACACTTGCACGTGCTGATGTACAGAGTGCTGCTTGTTGTCTTGCATTGTATAACAGATAGATTGCCTGCAAGAGTGTAGATCTTCGGCGGCTGGCACCTTTGCCTGTTTGTCGCCTGCACATTCGGACAAGGCAACCAAAACGGTTGTTCGACAACCTGTTGATTGCAGTCTCCAACTTTGCAGCCGACAAACAGGCAAAAGGTCCCAGCCGCTGAGGATTTACACTCTTACAGACAACCTATCTGTCGAATAATGTCCTTGCACAGTCACAGTTGCTACGCCATAGGAAGCCTGTTGCTTGTGTCTGATATTTGCCGAACCATGCTCATGACTCATAACAGACGCTCTTCTTTTGCAGCGCCTGAAGGCTGTTGACAGGTCCAGTGACCTGTCAGAGACTCTGTCAGAGCACCCACCCAATGACCGTGCTACTGGTGAGCTGCCTGGCAAGCTGCATCCCTCAGGGCTAGCTCACAGTGGCTGTACTTCCCTGACTCACAGCCAGAGCGGCGAAGGCAGCAGCAGATTAGATGATGTCGATGATGGCCCCGATGCATCAGCACAGGCTGCCACGCACTCAGCAGGTGCAAACATGCACTCGAGGGATGTCACGCAGTCAGCAGAGCGTGTTACGCAGTCAGCAGAACGTGTTACGCAGTCAGCAGAGCAGCTTACACAGTCAGGAGGGGGCGTAACTTATGACAGTGGTATTGCAAGCTCCAGCAGGCAAAGCCAAGAGAGGGAGGCCTCCAAAGAGCTGGCTGATGCCATGCTGCTTGCCTCTGTAGCCGCATCACCCATGCCTGCCAAGGCCAACCAGCAATCATTCACGCCCAACACAGGTCAGTCCCTGCCTTGTCATCGGGTGTACTTTTAGCAGGTCAGCCTGCGGGTAAGTATACATGTGTGTCAAGTAAATACGTGTCATGCTTGAAGTCTAGATCCAGTCGCTTGTAGCCAGCAAGTTGAGTGGCTCACAGGTTGTTGGCAAGCTGCTGTGGGATGCCTTGAAATGATGATCATGATGCTGCATACATGCTGGGGCGGTGTAACTCATGCTATGGCTCTGGTATGCAGGGGTCACCAGACCAGATGCTTTCCAAGCTCTGCAAGCAGCTGCTCAGCATGCACAGCAGGCCATCAGTCATCCCCAAGTCCCCCTGCCTGCCCTATACAGTCAGCAGAGGCAACAAGCCACGTCCATGTGGGCCCCCTTTTTGGCCCTGTACCAGATGCAGGCTATGATGGGGGGTGGTCTAGGGGACGGCATGTTCCCCCCCACCGCTCTGGGGGTTGCTGCTGACCAGTTCATGCAGCAAGCTCAGCATGCTCAGCAGGCACAGCAGGCACTGATGCTGGCTGCACAGCAGATGGCATCCGTGGGCACATCAAGAGCAGCACCCCAGTCTTTGGGAATAGCAATGGGCACCGGTGTAGGTCAAGTGTCCTCACTGCTGGGCAGTGCTCAAGCATCACTCCCTCAAGGTGTGTTCAGCTTCAAGCATCCAGTTTCAGCTTCTCCGAGAGTTGAGAAGCAAGACTAAGGCAAAGGCTGCAGACCGCATGCTGGCAGCATTCACTTATCATGGTTGCAGTCTTTGCGTGTGCATGCTTCTGTGTCTGGTGCATCGAAGACTGTCTTTGCATGTGTGAGAGCCTTGTTCTTGTCAGTGCCTTGTCCAACATGTCCTCAAGTATCTTTGCAGCTGGTGTCCCTCAAGTGACAGGTGTCCCTCAAATGTCAAGTGCATGTAAAGAACAACATAATGGTATGTTCTCTGTGTATGAACAGGCACTGACCAACTGATATCAGCTTTGCAGGCCTTGCCAGCACTCGCTCAACATCCCTGCCTGCTCTCCAGTCAACCTGGCTAGCGTCTGGCAGTGCAGCAAATCCATTTGCAGTCCCAGTGCCTGCATCTTCAGTCAACCCCTCCTGGCTAGCGCCCCCCCAGAATGTTCCAAAGGGGAACGCTTCTGACAGATGATCCGTGGATCATCGTGCATCATCCTACTTGGGTTGTCTGTCTCAAACAGGGGGACCAGTTGATGATTTGGAGCTTAAATTGAAAACCAGAGTATGAGTGTATGTGGCCGCACAAAATGATGTTGGGCCAGTTAACATACAAGATGAAAGTAGCAATATTGCATGGTTGCAAACAGATTTTGGGCGAGTGTTGAGATGTGAAACGGCAGCCCCAGAAGCATGTAGAATTGCTTTGGGACAGACACAACACTAATGGGGATCGTACATAAGCCTTGTGCAGAAGGCAGGATCAATTTTCAGGTGTGATCCTGGATGTTCATACTGGTGATGGGTAGACGGCTGTATCTCAAGTGGTTCCCCTGTTTTTCTCTAGTAAAAGCAAGCTCTCATGTCAGGGAGCATGTGCAAGCCGTTTGTTTTGTGTGTTAATTTTAATTTGGCAGGAGGGTTCACTGGACCACTAGCATCAACAAGCAGCTTTCAGGCAAGGTTCTGTCGCTTTCAGGCAAGGTTCTGCTGCTTTCAGGCAAGGTCCTGTTGCTTTCAGGCAAGGTTCTGTCGCCATATGCTCATGCCTAGGCACAGTGCCCACTATGCCAAATATCTTGGCAGGGCATATACATATTCTTTTGCATTGTTCAGTGTCTGCTCTCTGATCTGCGCCCTTTTGGTTAAGTGTCTTCAGCTTGGTGTCACCTAGCTGAGGCAAGAAGACATTTTTAGCATTAAGTGGTCATGTGTACTCTTAAGCTGTGGGTTACAACACTTATGCATTGAGGCAGGCCCCAAAGTGCATCATCAAGATGATCGTATGTACAAGCAAGATATTTAGCCAGATAAACGATCCTGTTGCCGTGCAGTAAGTTACTTAAGGCATGCTTTGAAGTCGATGAGAATGGTATGGAAAGTAGCTGTTGATGTGTACAGTCCTGGTTATGATACGGATTTGAGATGTGACGACGGGCTGCTCTGCATGCTGTGCGCTAGATCATGCCTGTTTTTGAGTGATACTTTATGTAACCAACAGTTACTGTAATGCAAGATTTCAATCTGATTCAGCATATCAGTGACGATGCATTATCTGCAATACCAGCAGCTGTGCGTACTGTTGCCAGCTGTGGTGCTGGTATGACATGCTATGTGTCTCACAACCCTGTCACATTCAGTGTTGCGCCGCGCAGCGCAATATGGGAATTATGATTATCAAGAATTGCTTGCAATTCTTTCAAGAAACCTGCTGAAAAACATTTATCCAGGGTTGGCCTGCTGGTCACATTGACCATACAAAAAGCACACATTTGCAGAAAACAACTTGACCACACTGTCATGCAGTGTGACTTGAGCGTGCTCTAGCAGCAGGTAAAGCAAAGTCATGCGGACACCAAATTGCTATGACACTGGTCTTCACCTTTCAAGTTGGATGAGGCACAGCTGGCAAGAAGTGCAATGCAACAGTGCCAGTCACTGATAAACAGCGCTCTCTAAAGACAGAAGCTTGTTGATACTGTGTGCCAGATGCATCTGATCTCCCAGTATCTGCTCCAATACTGCTTGTGTATTGGCATCATCATCCTGAGCATTCTGCACTTGTGTCAGGTACCTGCCGCCACACATACATGTCATGACGCAGCAAGTCAAGAGAATTTGCACAGCCATCATGTCTAAAACGTTAAGTGTGTTGGCATGCTTGGCTTAGCATGTGATGGCTGTGTAGCAATGCATCATGCTGTATGCAACCTGCATGCATGAGTCCATCATGGCAGCCCTGAGAACTTTGCCAAGACCTGAAGGAGCAGTGAGTATGTACGACTACCGTGTCCACAGCAAGGTGATGTTTGGTATTGACTCATTGCTGGATTCTACAACTGCTACAAAGCACCTGTCCTGTCAAAGTTGGCCTGAAAGGACAGAGCACACATGGCATATGCTAGGGTTGCTGGTGAGAGCTGCAGTGTAGAGGCAAAGCCAACAGGACCCATACACAGACCTGCTTCCTGAGTGACCGCCCTCTACAAAGTTGTTGTGCTGCTTGGATTAGCATGCGAAGGCAGGCATGAATGGACAGCAAGAAGGGCAGCTTGATATGAGATCAATGTGCAGAATGGCTTGCAGGAAAAGGCAAGTGACCCAGGCTGAAAGGGCACCTGTGGGCTGCCAGCAATTTGGATGGCCCCAGCTGCTGCTCCAGGCTCATCCTGAGCTGCTCTACCCTGCCTGCAGTGGGCCCCCCCTTGCCACACCCCTCTTGTGACCCCTTGTCACCCCCCTCTCGTGATCCTGAAGGTGCAAGCGTTCTGTCACATTGTGGTGCAATCATGCAGGACCTGAAGTGTCTTCTCCACTCTGTACCAGGGTCTTGCAGGATACATAAAGAAGCCAAAAAGCAGTGTTGGGGGGTCTGCAATGACAACTTCAAGGATGCATCAAAGATACAGTTGATGTGCCGTTCTACTAGTCTGTGGCTAGACCAAGATTCTCGTTGTTGATGGGACAAGCAAGATAGCAGCACCAGGGGTGCTCAGGTTTGATGGCAGAAACAACTTGGGCGCCTGTGTGGCGGCATCTAGGCAAAAAGCTGTGAACAGTGAGTTCTTTGATGACTACTTGCAGTCCCAACTGTCAAAGGTCAAGGGTCTTCTTTGCCTATGAAGGATTGAGAAGATAAAAGCCAACATAAGGAATCCAACGCATATAAGGGACATGCATTTGAAGGGATGCAGTCTTTTATAAATACGGAAAATGATGACAATTTGAGGGCTGACCTGGCAGACCATCACGAAAGGTGAGCTCGCCTTCCAAGACATCCTGCAACAGCAGTCCTTTGTCATTGTCCTGCAGCCCAGGGTTAATGCATACACAGGCATAAGTTACTGGCGCTTAGGCCAGACACTGTTTTCTGTGGCAAAACAGGGGATAATGCACACACATGCAGGTCAGATGCTTCAGGTGTGTGCAATCCAAACATGAGTTGAGAATTCACGCATGCCTCCAAGGCAGACATATGAAAATTCATTGTTCAGACTAACCAACATGAGGAAAGGCACGTCATGTCTCACCTCTATGTCTGTGAGCACCTCTAGGACTGGGCCAGATCCCTGGGGCCTTTGCAGCAAAGGCCCTTGCCCCTCCCTTCTGTCTGAGCTGGAAGCCACACTGCATCAGCAGGTTTGACTTTCTGATTTGCATGTTGTGTACATCAATGTGTGCACGCTGCTGATTCTGACACCATGCTCACATGAGGAGGTCATAGAGCATCCATCCTTGACAAGATGTCAGGTTGTGGCATGCACAACTAGTCAACAATCCAGGCATCTTGGTCTGCTGTGCCTTGCATGTTGCATGATGGGCTACATACCATGTATGCCCTCATCTAGCCTTGGCCTGTGTTGCCTGTATGAATGACTTGTGGGCGTGTACAGTGACTCCTTCACAAACAGTGTGGACAATGCAAGAACAAGGACTCTCAGACAGAAGAACTGTTCATTGACGCTACAGGCTTGCATGAAATGCAGTGGCATGTAGATCTGCAAATGCTCAGCACCAAAACTGCATTCCTTGCTGAGTACCATCAGTGTTCTGTTACGCCTTTGCGTAACGCATGTACATCCCTTGAGGCAGTAGGGTGGTTGTCTTACCTGTCCGAGCCCTGACCGTGTACAGCCTGGTTGCACACATCATCTCTGTCAAGAGCGCCAGCAGCACCACTGCTGCAGAATGCCTCTGCTGCTCCTGACTCTGAGACTGACTGTCCTGCCTGCTGATCTAGATGCCCACCTTGCTGTGGATCTGCACTGCCGCCCGGACAGAACACCTGTACACTGGGAAATGCAGCACTGCCTGATGCAGCTGAATCCTTCTTCTTCTGCCTGATCCAGTCCCTTAGGCCCATGCCTGGTGGGGGCCCCTGCTGATGACTAGGACCCTGCTGATGACTAATACCAGGTGCATGACTAACTCTGTTGGCGGCAGGCTGATCAGACACACATGGAGCTTGGGGGCGAGGTGTGGGGCCAGGTGGAGCCATCTGGGGATTGTCAGAAGAAGAGGGGTGGGAGGCTTCCACAAACAGTACTGGCTTGTCTGAGGCCTCACTGTTGCTCTGCACAGTCAGGATGAGTCTCAGCTGTCACTACGATCATGCTGCATTAGCAGAGCAAGCTAGGGCTCAGACAGCACCTGGACTTGGTACAAGGGTGACATGTTGCAGACCAGCAGTGCAGGAAACCTCTCGGCTATCACACAATGTACTGAGGGCGCAACGACGCAAAGCATGTACCGGTTGTTCTGTGCAAGGTGCAATGGGAGTCACACTTTGCAGTGCATATGTCTGAGCCACAAACATCTCCGGCCTAGCATACACCCAACATATCACACCCACACACTCTGACTATGCAGACATTTCCTGTTGACTGCGCAAATTGATTGCAGCATTGCAAGGCAGCAGTCACATTGAGCTAACAGAGCTACTAGGGGCAGCACTACTGCTAATGGCATGGCACAAGAGCCAATGCCCCCTCATGTGGTAGGGTAATCTCAGCAGGATTTGCAAATCTATGCTGGCAACCATCAGGTCATGCCTATCTCAACTTAATAACAATGATAATAATAAGATAACAGAGGTTATAGTAACAATAATAATAATAACAATAATAATAATAACAACAATAATAATAATAATAACAACAACAACAATAATAATAATAACAATAATAATAATAATAGCTACCAGAGGTTCACGCTGACCTGAAGTCGTGCAGCAAAGGCCTCCCCCAAGCTTTGCAAGGCGGCTCTGTCCACACGTGTCTTGGCTGCTTTCACTCCTTGCTTGTGGGCAACCAGGCGCTGCTGCACCTCTGCCTGGTCTCTCAGGCGTGCTTGCTCCCTGTCCTTGCGTGTCTGCTCTGCCGCAGCTGCCTTGCTGGCCTTCTCGAAATCCTGCTCTGCAACCTCCCTCTTGTGCCTCTCCTGTAATGGGCAGGCGACCAAGCTGCATTGACTAAATTGCAAGCCTGTTCCATGAACGACTTCTGGAGGGGTCAGCACTTTGCCTTTCTATTTCTTGGTGCCCAAACACTGTGGGTGGTTGATGTGCCATGCCAGAAGCTGTGTCCTAACTTGTCTATACTGACAAGTTGTTCTGCTTGAGGTGTGCTGCTGCTGGTCAAGTACATGCTCTATGTAACAAAATTGTACATCACCAAGGGGGTTCCACACCGAGCTGTGGGTGTGGATGAGAATACAGTGAGCATGACATGCTGTGTGCAATGCCAAAGAGCTGTAAAGCAAAAGTTGTGAAGATTGGATGATGAATGTACCATAGACTGACGGCGAACTATGGATTTGGCTCTCTGCATTTCCTCCACTTCCAGAGCCTTCTGCGTGGCATGCTGCTTCCGTCTGTCTCGCTCCTGTGGTCAACAGTTGAAGAGCGTCAGCAAGCTCATGGCAAAGAGACGCTTGTTTAGGCACAGGCTGCTTGTAAACAGCCCTTCTGTTGCCTAGGCACAGGCTGCTTGCAAACAGCCCTTCTGTTGCCTAGGCACAGGCCGCTTGCAAACAGCCCTTCTGTTGCCGAGGCACAGGCTGCTTGCAAACAGCCCTTCTATTGCCTGAGAGACCTGACTGATGTTGCACAGAGCCTGGACTTGCTGCAACAGGGGTTGCAGCATACAAGTAAGGCTCAACAGCTACAGTGACATGCAGACTACCGCATGCATTGATGACAGGACGAGCTGCAGCTGACATCAGAGGCACAACACATGAAGCAGCGTGGGGTCTGTGAACTGGTCGTAGTTGACTGTGCAGTGTACACTTGCTGCAGAAGCTCACACAGTGAGGCGTGCTGTGCATCCCATACATACACAGGCAACCCCATCACCTGCTGAATGGCAGCCTGCTGTTTCTCCAGTTCCTTGTTGTGCTGAACGGCCACAGATAAGGTGACTTTGCTGATTGGCACCATTGCAATCCTGCAGGTAGCAGTATGACGCTGTGGCAAGAGGAACAGAAAAGGAAAGGAACGGAAAGAAAAGACTATGCCTTTTGGCGTCAATTTAATGAGAAGCCAAGTACTATACCAGGCAGCCCAGGGGCTGTGGCGAGATAGTCCTGGCTGAATTGCACTGGCGTGCAGGACAGCTAATTGTAGCTTGGTGATGAGGGGCTTTTGGGATTGGTGCACAGGAAACAGCGCTGCAGCTGTCAGCAGCAACAGCAGCATCAAATCAAGGAAGTCAAGGGAGTGTAACTGTCATTCGCAGGCTGCTTGCAGGCAAGCATGAGTGTCCATGGTACTGGGCCTGGGAGGTGCCTTTGGACAGCATGTCACCCCCTTCAGGCAACTGTGCTACTCAAGGGAACAAGCTTTCTGTTGAATCAGCAGCAAAGGCAAGGCGCTGATTGGCTGCAGACAAGTGCTGCCTTCAGGACAAAGCATTGCAGCTTGCTCACAGGAGAAAAGAAAAGAAAAGACTACGCCTCTCGGCGTCAACTTAATGAGAAGCCAAGTAATATACCAGGCTGCCCAGGTTTGCTCACGGGACCTCTCGTGACAAACCATGAACTGCCTTACCTAGGTTCAGCGTCGTCATCTAGCTCACGAGAAGCACCAACTGACTCTGAGGAAGAGGCGACAGCTGCCTCGGGTGTTGGTTGAGCTCTCCTGAAGCACTGCTTGTTCAGTGCAGCTTGCAGGTCCTCCAATTCTGCTGACTGCCTGACTGCCCACGTGGACTCAGGGCCCACGTTGTGGTGCCTGCCAGGCATGGCTGCTGTTGGGGAAGCAGCTTGGAGAGCCGCATCTGGTGCCCAAGTAGACTCAGGGCCCACGTTGTGGTGCTTGCCAGGCATGGCTGCCTTAGGGGAAGCAGCTTGAAGAGCCGCATCTGATGCAGAGTCAAGAGCTGGCACAGGCTGCAGCTGAGTGTCTGGAATGCAGCTTGGATCAACAGCAGCAGAGCTTGCAGCAGGAATAGCAGGGCTGGTGTTGGCTGACTTGCTGGCAGCAGTGCTGACTGATCCTGGTTCTGCAGATTGGAGTGGCTTCTGAACAGACCTGTCAGCTGGCACAGACACTTCACTTGATCCATGAGACATGCAAGCTGGGTAGCGGATGTAAGACTTGATTCTATCTTGGAGCGTCATGTACTATGCAGGGTGGATGTGCAGCAGCACAGGGGGACCTGTTGTGCAGTGATACAGAGACGCATGCTTTTACACAAACACAGGATGCTGAAGGCCAATGCCAAGCAGCGCTGGCAGAAGTAACTATCCTGTGCTTGCTGTGCTTGTGACGTCGGTGCAAATCAAAAAGCTTAGCAAGCATATACTGTGAATGTTTTGTACGTCTGCAGATGATGCTGCTACAAGAGCTGAAGGTGGTGACATGTATGCATGCTGCAGCATGTGATCAGCACAGGTCACAATTTGCATTCACCTGCGGATTTGCTTGATGATCGGCAGCTGATCCAAGTTGAGAGAGGGAGCACGGCCGGTGTCATCAGGCAACTGCATGATGTGCTCAGCATATTTCTGAATGTACTGGCTCACATAGGGCATACACAGCAGCTCTTGAACTGATGGTCTCATCTGCAAAAGCACATGTTGTCAGAGACACACATATGTGCAGATAACTTGCTGCAAATATTGTGACAATTTGATTGTCATTGAATGGTGACAGTAGTGGCATCTGTGCACATGATTAGCAGCAGGTTCAGGGGCCACGTATAGCACACTGGCTGGGCAAGGCACAGCAGTTGATGTAGAAGCTTAGCAATTAACATGAAGCAGACGTTGGCCACAGCATCATTTGTCAGTACAATAACTTGGTTGTTTCCTTTGCAGGACAAGGACGCGCGTGCAGAACCAGGCAGCTTTGGCAGCAGCCATGCAGGTGGACTTTCCCTGCAGCTGCAATCACTCCTCAAAGATGTTGAGGCACAACCACCAGAAGATGCACGACCTAGCCCACCAGGCCAGCAGGAGGGCAGCCACAAGCTTTGGCCGCTAGTCTGAAACAGGTCTTGAAAAAGCCTTTGCAAGACCTGTGTCAGACTGCCTCAAGACACAGAGGCAGCTCCAATCATAGCTGGAACAGCCACCTCAAAAGTGTAGCCATTAATTTCCAGCATAGTCTGTACCCCACTACAGCTGCATTTCAAGTAATCACGTGTGTAAAACAGTTCAGGAACATTGAGTATGCTTGTGACAGACCCAAGTAAGGGATACCTCTCAGCACTAGTTATTGTAAAGAAACGGCTTTGGATGACTCATTGTGTTGGCTGTCGGTCAGTGCATCAGGCAAGGCGTGTCTGGGTGCAGTCCTTAGTCTAGTATTGCATGATGACATGCTGGCAAAAGCCTGTGTCTGCAAAACACTAGTACGCCACTCTTAGAAGGTCCAGTAGAGCAGCTACTCTGGAGATTCTGTCAAGCTGCAGGTGCTGCACTATGGGCATTTCAATGGGGCCCATAAGTCCTGATCAGGACATTTGCATTTCTGGAGATGGCATAGTACATGGCCTTTCAAAACTCAGCATGATACTGCATCTTACATGACCAAGTTTGAAAGCGAAAGCTTCAAAATTCATTCAAACTTTGCATGGCTGTCTGCGCATCCGTGTGTGATGATGTCAGGCGTCATTGCATCCTAGATGCATTGCTAGATGCATTGTAGCATGCATCTTCAAGTTGCATCTTGGTATACCGGTATGGAACAAGTCTGATAGGACCAGCTGCAAGGAAATGTACAGTCACGAAGCTGATGCATGCACAAATGGACTACAAGTTCAGGGGTGCAACTTCGCCGAGCCTTTGCCGATTTCCGGAAGACTTTGCTGGAACTTAGCCTAAACTGGCAAAGTGACGGCTAAGCATGGCTATGGCTGTCTGCCAGTATGTCTTTGCCGGTCATACAGTAGCCAGACCCTGCCAAGCGTCCAGTCGTAAGTGCATTCTAGACTTATCAATAACATTGCAGTAGCATGTCACTGCACAGTCAACTGACTTGTAACACATGCATGCAGCCATTGCCGACCATACTTGTCATGCTACATGCATACTGCTGTTGCGCAAACCTGCAGGTGTCAGACACAAACTGCATGGAGTAATGCTTGCCCTTAGGAGACACTGTGCACTGCAATTATTCAGCCGAAGTAATTCTGTGACGCTAGTAGTCGTGTGCTGCGAGAGTGCACACACAGACTGGTACAACTTTTTGTTGCGCGTGGTTGGTATTTACAAGGGAGAATGTATCCGAGTCGCGTTCAACTGTTGTCTGATAGCTAGCGTATCTCTCCTATAATGAGCAAAGGGCATAATACTGGAAATGCTCAGGAGTGTAACAGACTAAAGTACTATGTACAGGACTAAAGTATAGAAAGTCAGCTGAAAACAAAGTCTGAATCAGGCTGAAGAGAATCAATGAAGTGCATCTGAGATGGCAGATCACATGCAAGGATACAGCCTGATCGAACTCTGCAATTACTGATCAGGAGACGAATAAGGTGTGCGGCTAACCTGCAGAGCTAACTGCTGCAGTGCCATAGCAAATGCTGCGTATTGTTTGATATTACTGCAGAGCTAATTGGTGTTTACGTACATACTCTGCTTCACACTCAAAGCTTCGTCACAATTCAAACTGAAAGGTAATCCTGAGTTGTTTCTGCAGGTTTGCATGTGATGTGCGGGGCGTTGGGCGGTTTTGACATGGATTTCAGCTGCGTAATCTGGTGATGAGGAGCTATCAGATTCTGAGGGGCTTACCTGCGGACTGGCAGTCTGTTTGAGGGGATCAGACTGCCTGGCTCCACATTGCCCAGCTCCCGGCACTCAGCAACATCCACGAAGGGTGTCACCATCTCAGTAGCAGGGGTTGAGAGGTCAAAGGCAGGCTCACGCTGCTGTGCGCCTTCCAGGTACTGGAACAGCCCAACCACCAGCTGCAGCACATCAAAAACAATGTCAGCAGCAGCCGCACAGGATACAACCGACTGCTTTACATAGATCTTACTTGGTGCATGTGATATGTGGGTTTGCTGCAAACACAAACAGAGGTTGCTTTGGGTACGCTGCCAAGACCAAAAAAAGGCTGTCACCATGCCATTATCTCCCAGCATCTGCAGTTGGAGGACCTGAATTTGCCCAAATTGCCAGACTAGCCAGAGTGCTTGCTTTTGCGCATGGCAATGCTAAAGGAATGATCAGCTCATGTCAACCCTTTCAGAGCAGGCATGTGGCAATGCTGAGCACCTAAAACGGACACAGTCACACACAGACACACAAACAGACACAAACACAGAGACACACATACACACACACACACTGACACACATACACACACGCACGCACGCACAGACACACAAACAGACAGACACACACTTACACACGCACGCACGCACAGACACACATACAGCCATTGTTCAAGTGCCCATGCAGTGCTGCAGCCATTTACCTTGCCAGACGTGGCGCGCAGACCGCTGCCAGGCACCCTCATAGGCGCACCGCTGTTGCCCTGAACGATTCCAGTGCAGCTTCCAGGAGCAGCATTGGTCACGGTGTCGGGCACCTCCTCAGGCACGGCACTTGTCCTGGTGTCAGGCACCTCAATAGGCGCGGCGTTAGGGTTGTTACCATCCTCCTTGTCAACATCCTTTTGTGCCTTGACTTCACTTGCAGCCTGCACAGCAATGTAAGAAACTTGTCTCATGTGTTTGATCATCTCACAACAACAGGCGCAAGTGCATGCTCAGCCTGAAAGATGAGCACCAGCAAGGTGTACCAGCAGCATCTTTTATGCAAGGCACTGCACTCTGGGGGATGCAAAACAGGCTTTTGAATTTCAACGTAAAGTATCAAGAATGCGCAGAATGCGCAACAATGTTGAGGTCATGAGCAGGCAGGCAGGCAGGAAAGTAGCATCAAAGCTGCCAGACAGACACCAGCAGGCCAGTACCAGCAGAGGATGACAAGCGAAAAACCTACCTGAGTTGCGTCCTGATTGCCACCACCCCCAGCATGCTGGGTGTCAGGCATGCCGCTCTTGTCCTCATCACTCGTGGCTCCTCCAGGTGTACCGCTTGGAGGAGGGGGAACCTCAGTTGGGCAAGTTCTGACTCTTCTGACTATTACAACAATGTAGTCGCCAAACCCAAAGGATGCTGTCTCGGGAGGCGCAGCAGCAGAGCCTTTCTTGCCAGTGTTGTGCCACAGAAAGGTCAAGATGGTGAAGGTCGTCTGGATCCAGCCAGGAGCCCAGGACCACAGTAGATGCAGTGCTGCTTTCTGCAGCTGACTGCAAATGTGGCACAGTAGTGCCAGACAGGCACAGGAGCCGTCCAGAAGGAGGGCTGTGCAGCGACTCAGGGCTATCCTGATGATTTTGCTGATGACAAAGCTGCCAAAAGCAAAGGATGCTCTCCTGGGAGGTGCAGCAGCAGGGTCCTCCTTGCCAGTGCTGTACCAAAAGTGAGCGAGGCAGGTACAGGTTGTCTGGATCCAGCCAGGAAGAAAGGACCACAGCAGTTGCAGTGCTGCTTTCTTCATCTGACTGTAGATGTGGCTCAGCAGTGCCAGACAGGCACAGGGGACGCCTTGCAGGAGATTGCAGCGGCAATTTAGAGCTTTTCTGATGGTCTGGCTGATGAAAAAGCTGCCAAACGCGAAGGCTGCACGTGCACTCCTGGGAGGTGCAGGATCTGAGCCTTTGGTGCCAGTGCTGCACCAGGAGTGAGCCAAGGCGGTACAGATGGTCTGAACCTCGCCAGGAGTCCAAATCCAGAGGAAGTGCAATGCTGCTTCCCGCATCTGACTGCAGATGCAGCAGAGCACCGACAAAGCAGCATAGGGTATGCCTGGAAGAAGCCTTGGCCAGCGACTGAGCATACAGCATGAGGCTGTGTACCAACTGTGCATAAAGTTCCATAAGCGCCAAAGTACAGAATATATTGTGAACGCCACCTTCCAATACAGTTCGCAAAGAGCCTTGACAGATATGAAGAGGTTACGGACTGGTTGTGTCAGGCCGGTGGTGAGGCCTGATACACATCACACACAGCTGTCCCAGCAAGCTGCAAGCTTTTCATACGCGGAAAGTTGTAGGAGGTGCACACACGCAAGAAGCGCACGCACCAAGTTCATGGTTCTGGTCAACGCACAACAGTCACGTTCTCAGCAGGCAGCGACTCAACTTATGTAACTGTAACATAGTACTGCTGCTTCAGCACAACCAGTATAGGTCACCGAGAACATGATGTTGTGCTGGATATCAGAGAACGTGCCGCTGTGAAGGAAGACGCTGTACCCTGGCAATGTCAACTTGCGCAGGAATCTGGGATGGACTTCGAAATCACGAACCCTGGCATCTTCTTCGCTGCCTTCCAAATGGCCTTCAGATGTACTGTGATGACCATGAAACATGGCACTAGTACTGTCAAGGACAGCATGCCCGATCAGTTCAACAATGAGATCAGATCAACGTGGACAATGTGTCAAAGAGGTGCTATGTTTTCGTTGTTCTCATTTCAAGAAGGCCAATTCTCGCGTTGGGCCAAATGAGACAAATTGTGCATTTGATCGAGATGAAGATTTTACGATCCCTCAGGTTGTATACGTACTCAGGCAGGTGTGCTACATTGTGGGCTATCCAAACAGCCTTCGGTGCATTACATGCATGACACCTGTGTCTGTGAACTTCTATCAATACTCCGCTAATATGCCTGAGAGATCAGCTAGTAGGGCAGGCAGCATATATAGATACATTGCGTCACAGTGACTATGGGTGGCGTGGCTTGAGTGCCATGGCCAGTCACATGGGACCTCACACTGTTGTTAGGCCACATGCTGTTGAGCCCACACCTTTGACATGCAACTGTGATGACCATTTGCTGACGCCGACTTTTGCACCAAGAAACATGCTGTTAACAGGTTACAGGTAGTTAAGCGCTGGGAGCTGCCACGTATGCTACTAGCACTGTGATGTCATCCAGCTTGCCACCCTGCAAGCATCAATGCCAAGCGTCTGCAGTGCATTCCTTCAATCAATCACTCACTCACTCAATCTTTTGTTCACTCTCTGATGCGTTTTCTCATCCATTCATTTGTTCATTCACTTGTTCCTTTATGTCTTTCCCTAGGCTCACAGGCAGGTACTGTCTTGAGTAGTTCACTGTACAAGCTCCTGTTTTAGCATTTAGAAAACCAACAATGACGTGCGCTTACGCGCTCAAAGACAGACTTGACAACATGCTTTGAGACTATGACCATGGCTTTCACAGCCCTCAAATCAAATCAGCAAATGCTTAGGCAGCCTAGCATCACTCATGGATCTCTAGCGAGCACAGCAACCTCAACAATACCCTGAGCATGCTAAACCAAGCTCAAGCTGTGACATTTTGTAATGCCAAGCTGAAGCAATTCCTGGGTGTACATCCCATCAATGCCAGGCTGCCCTGCAGCCTACCTAGCAAACTTGGAAGCTGCTCAACTTTCCCATCTTTAGTGTTCTGTTACAGGAATGAACTGCGATTGTACTGTGCTGAAGCCACATGTTTTGCATGCTGCTGACTGATCACCAAATGGAACATTCCATGCAGAAGAACGGCTGCATGCGCATAGATGAGCCTCATATACCAGCATCAGGCATGCAACACAGACACTATGAGAAGAGGTCGTGCACACCTGAAGACGTGCAAGCTGAAATTTGCCATCCTTGAAGCGTGCACCTAGCAGTTTCTGCCACCAGGGCAAGTCCATACCCTGTCTCAATGCTTCTACAGTGTAAGGGGAGGGGTACTGATCATCATATGCATTAGTGCTTGCAGCATTAGCAATCTGCAAGGCAGCCTGCATACCACTAAAGTGTGTCACAGAACTGTCAGTCCAGTCTCACTTGAAACGATATGGTCCAAGTTCTTTGAGGCACAGGTGCTTGCAGCATAACAAGCTCTCTGCAGAGTAGC
>JAABUP010001509.1_pt1 | contig 48805 bp, 61 predicted proteins | sample 5559201 | NCBI WGS metagenome assembly JAABUP01 (sample SAMN10711887, study PRJNA513373) | rock metagenome | isolation source: Antarctica rocks | place: Antarctica | reverse complement strand
AGATCATATGCAGGTTTTCAAGTTCGTTCTAGACTGTCTTGATGTTTTCCACATTTGACCTTCGTCTTCTTCTATATGTGATCAGACTTGCTGGCTGGCTAAAGCATTGTAATCTCTCTCTCTCTCAGTCATGCCTGTGCATGTGGCAGACGCGTTGGAGCAGATTACCGATAGGCAATTGCACGCAGCTGAGTGACCTGGAACTGCATCGCTTGTCTAAAATTCCCACCGTGAAACGTGCAATTTGTTTCAGACGTCTACCATCGATCGACATTTTGCTGTAACCAGATGACGTCCAGGTAGCGATGGCTCAATTTGTGAAATTTGTAGGTGCCTTGACTTCTTGAGTCACACCATATACTTCCAATGTGGTTTGGCACATGCTATGAAGCACAACTTATTTTCAGAACTTGTTTGCACCCTGCATGCATTGACAACACTAGCAATTTGACCCTCAAGGAAATTTACTTAAACCACTACAAACCAGAGAGCAAAGGTTCCCAAAGCACGCATGATTCTGTTGAGACCTTGTATGCTTCATGACTCACGATGACAACCGGTATGGTTGCTTGCTTGTGCTCAGCTTGACAATGTACATACCGTAGGAACAAATTGGAGCCTAAAAGGTCTTGGGTGACGGATATGGATGCAGATGCAGACAACAAGTTTTGGTCTTGATCATGTGCTCACAGTATTCTATTGATTGAAACAGCACACATTTATGGACCACAGCTGTAAAAGTTGTTGCAAAGACGTCAGTTGACGCTGTCATATACTGCTAAGAATGCGTGCAACAACAGTGACTAGGGTAGAGGTGAGAAGTCCAATAACGACTATGCAGGCTTGGCCTCAAAGGCGTCAACAATGAAAAGAGTTCCAAGAATTTGTTGTTAGGCTTGAAGGCCCTTGATGTGTACGTGTGTAGCCCACAACACAACTGATATTTCGCATTGCTACACGTTGGTCTTAGCATGCATACGCGAGTTCTTAGCACCATTCTCAACAGAAAAAGCATCGTCAAGATTGTCAAGCAAGATTGTGTGGAAAAGCGACCCAACAGGACTAGCAGCTATCTTGTTCCAAAATTCAAGTGTTTGTCGCCACCAAAAAACCTGCAGTGGCGACAATCCTAACTCCTCAAGCAACATAGCACTAGGCGTAGCATACTTGACCCCACAGATGTGCCCAAGGTATTTGTTATAGATGGACTGTAAAGCAACCCGTGCCTTCTGTGCCTCGTCACAGGTGGTATGCATGCCCCACAATTCACAGCCGTATACGCAGAGAGGGTGCAAGGATGCTTTGCAGCAGGAAGACTTTGAGGTTGACTGTGTTGCCACACTGCAATTGAGAATGCCTTTGCTGTACCACAGCCCAAGAGCCTGCCGCTCTCACCTTCAGAGGTGTGATAAGGTGGGCTATACCCCCTGATATCATCGATGAATGAAAGTGTAGACCCGAGTATTTGAAAGTGTCAACCTGCTCCACCAAAAGGCCATTGCAAGTGAAAACAGCTGCCTCCAGACTAGGCGATCCAGTCAGAGATCTGGACACCACCATGACCTTCGTCTTTGCCACACTGATTTCCATGTGTAAACTGGCACAGCGTACACAAGGTCTTAAGCAACATGCCGTCCCAAAGTGTGAAGCAACGAGACGAACAGTAGATTTTAAAAGCACATTTGTCTCTATTTTTGTTTCAATTTTTGTTCCAATTTTTTTTTGTAAGAAAAAACTTATTTAGAGACTTTTTTAATGCAAATCGTAACGCCAACGCAGTCAAACTAAGAAGTAACGCCTGCTTGATGCCCCCTCTCTCTCCTTCTCTCCTTCTCTTTCTACTGACGGGATTGTTTTATTCTGTTGGCGTGTGAGTGAGGAAACCTTTCCGGACAGCCATTCTTAGTATTCTGAGTCTGAGCAGCGACGATCTGACCGACGCTTTGACAACATCGAAACTTTCTGGAATCCATTTCCACCGCGACCGCTTGTGGTCATGTTGGCTGAGATGCTTGCATATTCGTAAAGTAGGCGGTCACTCGAGGAATGGGTGGCATCGAGGAAGAACTTGTCCAACTGATCGACATCCTCCACAAGATGGTGAGCGACACAGCCTAACTTGCAGTGACCACTTCGAGAGATACGTGTTTGGTTTTACCAAGAACGTTGTAATTGTTCAGGGCACTCTGAATGCTTCTGGTCAACCTGTAGTCAAGTATGGGGATTTTGTAAAAGACCCAGTGGTGACCAACACCTTTGAGGCTCCCTTTGGGATACTGAGGAGCGCCAGAAAGAGGAAGATAGTGGCTTTTGATGGCGAGCTGCTGTTGTCACCTGTTCATGACCAAGTGAATATCACCCTTCTCAAAGACACCCTCTGAATTTGCAACCTGAGTAGTCTGCCCAAGATGACATCACCAGACAGCAGTTTTAAAACAGCCACAGTGCATGCTGACTGTGAGCTGTTTGCTGTAGCATCAGGTTCATGTAGTGACTTATGATGTCGTCAGTGACAGTGACATTGTCTGCAAAGCAAGTGAGAGCACTCATATCAAGGAAATTGGGGCTTGAGCAATGAGTGTCAACTGTGGTGCAGCATCTTGCAATCTGGTCTTCCTGGTATGCAGAGATGTTTGAGATGCGTATCATGTCTGCTGTGAATTGCTGGCTGCACAAGGCACACCATGTGCCTCCTTGAACATGAGGCACACTTGCTTACTACATGTGCACACATGTGGTTTGAAGCTTGCGCACTCTGCAACAGGGTCACACAGTATTATCGTATATGCGAATGAGGATGTCTTGAGCTAGTGCATGGAGTTGCCATGATCCTAGCAACAGCTAGTCCAGCCACAGCCGAGTCCAGCGCCATACATTAGCAGCTGTCACTGAACACTGGCTGCACCTGCAAGAACTCAGTGCTGCATGCGGCAAGTTCGCCCGGGTTCATGGCAGTTGTAATCAACAAGCGCATGCAAGACCGCAGCGAGACACTGATCGGGTGGCGCTTGCATTGATGAACATGCCCTGCTTGCTTTGTGGACAACAATTCAACCATTGGTGGGAACCACAGGCTTGCTCTCTGCCTCTTTTGGATATCTGGTCTGACCAGAGATGATGTCAGGGGCAACAGCATTCCCAACCTACTGTAGACTCCAGATAAATCTCTCTGGTGAGTTGCATCAGATTGCACTGTCATGCGTGAGTACAGTGTGCGCTAATCTACTGTAACAGCTGTTGCTGGCCTTCATTTGCTTGCAGCTTATGCTGGTTCGAGGACCAACTAAAAAGGTCTGTCCATATGTCACTCCACAGAGCCAATTGTTGAAGCCAGAGACTTCTGCTGACGTGCAAGCAGGACAGTGTGCACACATGTATGCGCTAGACTATGACCTCTGCCTCTCAAACACAAGTGTGACTTCACCATCTGATCTGGATCCCGCCTTCAAGGCTGCCAACACCTGGCCATAACACACAAAGGCATACAATTAACAACAGTTCACAGAGCCCATCTGCTGCAGCAACCCTGCTCATGTACACTGTGATAAAGCTCAAATGTATAATTACTCGACAGTTGGAGCAGCATCATAATTGAGCCAGCTCATGCTGCCGAGCTGTCACAAGATCATCAAGCTTACAATCCATGACAAGTGTACCCGCATGCAACATTGCCTAGGGCAATACCTTGGGCCATTTCTGGTTGTCTGCTCCATACACCACAATGGTTCTCACAGGGGCCTTCACTCCCAGCAATGATCTGGTGGCATACACCAAGTTTGTGCATGTGCATGCTCGTAGCACATCACCAACCTGAGCCACTGACCTCCAGGACTGGTTCAGCTTCGCCACCTATGTGCACACTGCATCAACTTGACTGGGCCCTATTTGCCTGACGCACCTACCTAACTGAATGGCAGTGCACTCTAGCGTGCAACATTGAGACGTGTTGTGAATGATGCTGAGCTGCTCAGTTTGCGCCAGGCGCTGCACGATGAGCGATTTTGCGGCCAAAAGGAGAGTAGTAGCGCAGCCGTTACAGCAACGAGCACTGCTGTACATAACACAAGAGACTGAACATCACATTCAGTGCTAAAAACCTGCAATACACCCCTGAAGAGTTGACACGTTGCATCGGTGCAGCCCAGCCCGGATGCAAGCCCTGTCATGCCTCCTCGTCACCCAAAAACAAACAGCTGGTTTGTGTTTGAGGACAGCAAGCGCATACTGCAAGCCTGAAAGACACCTGAGCAGATGTGTGCTCCTCGCGTGAATTATACGTTTTTGCAGGAAGCACTGCTCTGAGAGCCTAAGAGGAAAGATGCTGACCTTGTTGCGCTTTTCAGCTTCTGAGCCCTCCACAAAGTCAGCCACCACCACTTGCCCTTTAGCCTTGTCTTCCTCAAAGACCAGGCCCATAGGCCGAGGTAGGGTAACCTTCAAGATGTCACTATCAACTATGCGCCTGCAGATCAGCTTGAGCTGTAGAACAGTGCATCAGGTTAAGTGCAGCATGGTGGTCCCCTGCAAAGCAAAGCAGCGTGGCAGCCAGCATACAAGAATACATGCATGCATGCACATGATCGTGCTGCAAATGAGTGAACTGATCCTGTCACACAACATGCACAAAGATGTGCTTTGCAGTGTTTGTGGAAGTGTCGTCGACAAGCAGCAAGCCTGTCAGCTCAGTTGTCAGGTCAATGTGGATCTCATCCAACAGCCAATGATCTAAATGCAAATCACAAAAGAAAAACCAGTTGCACTCCTAATGTGTATGCATGCATGCATGCATGCAAAATCTGCTCTGGGCGCACATAGGTAGAGTGGGCCGGTTGCAGAAGACATGTCACCTGTCAAAAATGAATGTCCTGGGAGAGGTTCCAGATGCTGGGCCTACATCAATGCGCAGCCGCTCACCAGGGGTGCCTGCTTCCACAGGCCATGGGGTGAAAGATACTGGCCGGAAGGCTAACTCCCCCTTTCTGTCCCTCTCTGGTATTGTGCCATCTGGGCTCTCAAAGTACACCCCTGTGGCTGGATCATCAAAGACCTGCAGATCATAGACGGGCAATGATGAAGATGTAGGATGTGATTTGTTGTGCAACTGCTTTCATTTGTGCTGTTTTTGGCAACAGATATTGTTGCATGCAGTGCTTTCAGCAAGACACAGAGTAAGATCTCAAGCAGGCCACATGCACCTGATCGCCGTCAAGATTCTCTGCAGCAGCTGGTCTGAATCGGAGGATGATGGCAACCAACAAACCCAGCAGTGGTATGAGGGTTACAGTCAGGAATGCTCTGTCTGCAGCTTCCTGACATTGCCTATCAAAACAAATACCGGAAACGAAAGCAAGGGATTCATGCAGACTGGTTTTGCATGTAAACCCTGGCCTGGCTCGAGACTTCCGGGTCTTGACGCGGGTGAGTCGGCGAAAACTTGCATCGTGGGGGCACAGTGAGGTTGCACCGCATGGGCTAGCAGCGGGCAAGCTGGTCCTTCCCATATGCACCTGGCTGGTCGCCCATCTGCCCTTGCATGAGGTAAACGACCGCCCTGGAGTGCAAGGTCCTAGCGGGTGCATGTTTGAGCTGCCATTCACAATTGTCTTCTTGACACATGCAAGGCAGGTGTCGTCGCTGACCGGTCAGCGTATGTGAAACGCAGGCACTTCATCCAAAGTTTAACGCTCTAACCACCATTCCTAGCGTTACGCATGGCTCCTCAGCAGGCAAAGCAGGCACAGGCGGCACTGTAACTTACATAGTGTCTGAAATCATTGCCTTGAGCTATGTGGAAAAATGGTGGGCAACCAACCTAAAGCAGATGTGCGTCTTTGAATCTGCATGTTTTTGCAAATCAGCGCCGGTACCAGTCACCGGAACAACTGACCGCACTGGAACAACCATCAAGGGCAGCTCATGTGCGTGCTGCGCTTTCCAAACAGCATGGAAACTACTCCGAACATGGCCTGAGGGTATTGCCAAGGATTCCTGTGCATAGGCTGTCAGAGAGACCACATTCTGAGCTGTCAAGCCGGCACCTGCTAGCAAACTGCTCAGCATGTGCACAACATGTCCCATGACTGTGTCCAAACTGTCCTTGCACACATCAAGCTCCACTTGGCAACAGCAATACACCCCTTGAGATGTCAAGCTAGACCAGCGCCCTGCACTACCACCCTCAATGCTGCCGACCCTGTTCACAAGCCGGCTTGCCCAATTGCTTTGCTCAGCACTCAGATGGTTGCCCCCTTGCTGACTGTCACCCTCCTCATCACTTGAAGTATCTGCTGCCTGCTGAGCAGTCAGTGCATCCACAGTGCAAGCCACAGGCTGCACTTCTACAAGGGCGCCCTTGGGTAGTGCTGGTACACCAACTGCCAGCACCAGTGGTTGCCAGTGCCTGTGCATGACAGGCGGCTTCAGATAGTCATCAACGATGTCAGCATCCGCAGTCATGTCGCTGTCTTCGGATTGGTCAGCACCATCTGACTCATCAGTTGCTGCTGTAGCTGCTGCAGCACTGTGATTGGAGTCATCCCGGCTGTGGGTGGCACAGTCAGCATTGGCTGCTGCCTCTGATTGTGGACTCATGTTGGCAAATTCCTCATTGATGCCGCCAGAAAGGAAGGTGCTCAAGCAGCTACTGATTAGCTTTCCTGTTTCTGAGCCTGTTGGCTGTTGAGCCAGGTAGATGGTGCAGGCAAGCATGCCATTGCTGAGGTTGCTCTGGCAGGCCACTGCCACATCCTGACAGCTCTTCAGGCACCTGCATGCAAGCTCAGGCAGAGTTGGGGCACCTGAACAGCATCATTCAAGCGTTGCTGTGTTTACAATCACTGACTGCTGGCACGGCATGAACACAGATACATACTGTGCTATCAGAACTGACAGCACAGAGCACTGCAAATGCTGGGTAGCGTGTCAAACATGTAAGGAAGCTCTGTGCAGCAGGCTGCTGAGCCAAACAGACACAAGAAACAATAAAAATTAATCATAATGATAATTACAATAATAACGATAAAATGATGAGCTAGGTATGTGCAGGACAAGTCTTGTCTCTCCAGAGCAGCCTGTCTTGTGCACCCCTGTAAGGCCTACTAATATAGCAGCATAAGTGCCCTGCAGAATGAGACAGGTTGAGAAAGCATGCTTAAGCCATCAGATGCCAGCTGACTTTCCACCAGCATGGCCAGTCATACCTGATGAGCTGATGTCGAAGGTCGGTTGAGGCAAGCTGCATGGTGGCAGGGTCCAGCCCAATCTGGCCTGCCATGTGTAGCAGGGAGCCCAGGGTGGTAGCCTGGCTGTAGGGCCCAATGCAGCAGGGGGCCCACCTGCTGATGCTCTGCACATGCAGCACTCTGCGTCCCTGTGCACCTGCACCAGGGATCCCACACTCTGACTTTGCCTTGCCCAATCATGTCTGTGCAGATAAGGCAGATGATTTGTGGGAGATGTCAGCAGCAAGTGCACAGAATGGAAAGGTGTTAGGCATCAATACCTGCCTTGGCCTTGCTGACAGCCACTGCAAATGAGCTACAGGAGTAACAGCTTGAGTAGCTTTGGGGTGTATACGTTTGCCAAGGCAACACAGGTTTCTGAGTTAGTCCATCTCTGTGCAAAATTATTTGCAACACTTGGTAGCACGTCAATATCAATGACACTGCATGCAATTGACCACAATGCTTACCTTCTACTGTTGAAGGCAGCAGCATTTCGAGCTCCAAAATTGATGACTTTGCATGCAATTGACCATGATAGTCACCTTCTACTGTTGAAGGCAGCAGCACTTCAAGCATGACAGGGCAGGCTGGTGGCAAGGGCACCTCCACACAGGCCCTGGCAGCAGGGCTGACAGCAGGGAAGTGGCGCCGGTATGCACCATTGGCTGCTGCAAAGTGGCTCATGTCTGCCAAGTAAAGGTGCACAAACAGCACTACGTCAAGCTTCAAGCGGAGGGCTGCCAACTCTGCAGCATCACAGCTTGCGTTGACACATTTTCAATGAGACAACAGCAGTGGTGCAAACAGTCGGCGGCCAATTCTGCAGCATCACAGCTTGCATTGGTATATTTTCAATATGACAAGAGTGGTGGTGCAAAATGTCATGATGATGGCTGCTTTTTGGCATAGGTGCGGCTAAGCCATCAGAACAGAGTGTCACAATTGCTGTGTTATGGTACAGAGGAGGTATACAATACATGTGGCACTCTTTGAGCAAAACCTATTCAGCCAAACAGGCATCAGCCATCAAGCAGTTTGGTGTGTACCTTGACTGACAGCCAACAAGGCAGCATGAAGTGCTTCAGCAGTAGCTTCACCAGATGGAGGGCTGTCTATCAGCTGCTGGGGACAACACACAGCTCTAGCATAGTCAGCGCCATGCTGCAGCTGCACATGTGTTTGCCAGTTAGCTGCATTGAACTGAGACAAGTGATCATCGGCATGACAGTTGTATGACAGACTGTTCGGGCTGAGAACCATATCTGTAGGTACTTCAATCACTGTGGCAGCGGCTAATAGCTTGTCCACAGCAACCTGTGATGTTACGCTGAGAGCTGCTACATGTGCATCATCTTGAGGAACAGCTGTCAACTTCTGCGCTCTAGCAACTGATTCCGTCAGCTGTAGCAGGCTGTTGTTTGCATCTGGCATCTGGCTGGAGTCATTGCTCTCTGGTGATGCGGCATGAGAATGGCCTTTTGGTTGTGTGTGATGGGCACCATGCTGCCCTTTGGATTCCAGGTGAAAGGCAACAGGGTGAAGGAGCCCGACTGGGGCGAAGGAGTCTGGTGACTGCAGCACAATGTCCCACTTGTCCAGGACAATGCGCGCATGCTTGAACATGGGGCAATCCAGCACCAGGCTTTCATATTCACCGCCCTCGCCGCACACATTACACTGATACAGCCTGCACACAAGGCAGCAGCAAACTAATCGCGCACCTCACAGCCCATGCTGACTATAGAGAGCATGTCTCTTCTTTGTGACATGGTTACATAGTAGCGTTGTTTGGTAACAGACCTGATGATGCTGCGTCTCACTGCATGTGATGCTGATGCCACACACTTGGTGAGGCAGTGTCAAAACAGGGTTTTGGTGTAGCAATGCTGATAGCAAAGACAGCAGTGCTGAAAGCAGACTAGCACCTTCTGAGAGAGTGCAAGAAGGGCTGCATGTCTGCTAGGGTTTTGCCCAGATGCTGCTGAGGCTTGAGGCCCATTGCTGCCACCTTGCACAATACAGCGTGTACGCCAGCCTCCACCATATCACTCATCAGGCTTGCTTGAGGCTGATGCCACATGTATGCAAGGGATATCAGCCCCAGTCTGGCACACACCTGCGCTGATATATCTGAGGGTCAGCGCCTTGCAGCATGGCCAAAATGCACATTGTAGTTTCTTGATGTAAGCAGGCTTCACATGTGGATGTGCATCTCTTTTCACTTGCTTAGTGTTGCTATTGTCCTTGATTCGGCATGCATTTCTGCAGCCTCCCCAGGCATTGTAATATAGGATCAATGGCACCAGTATGCCTTTTGGCATTGTGCACCAAGCTCAACATGGTGCGCCACATGTTACCTTACCTGCTCTACCCTGAGGCGTTGGTAATCTGATGCTATAGCACCGCAGGAGACAGCTTCGAGCTGTGGCAGCTGCTGCTTGACGTAACTCAGCAGTGCCAGCAGGTCCTCCACCTCATCACCTTCTGTCGTGTTATAGACCAGCGCCTACACCAGACATGTTTAGGCCAGATAGCTGGCACCAGGAAGAAGTAGAAGCAAGCACCCGCTTACAGCTGACCTGCTGTTTTGTGGAACCAATAAGGCGCCGGCGGAACAATGGCAAATTGGCACAAGCAGCATATGCGGCAACAACTTGGTGTCCAACCGTCTGGTACATATAGCTATCGAGCTCGTCCGTGCTATCGAGTGCAGGGCAGAGGTTGCCAAGAGCAATAAGATCGTGGCCGTGGTGGCAGCAGAGCATGCTGCTGTAGCATGAGTCTTTGCCCCCGCTGTGTGGAAACAGATGTATTTGTGATGTTCGAAGGTACCATGATGCGCCAGAACGTTCATGAACAGATCAACACCAAGCTCACCTGATGAGAGCAAGAACCTTCATACGGCCGTGCACGGACGGATTTAAAGCTGGTTGCACAAGCAAACGCAGTATATTGACATCGCAAAGGTCATGTGACGCGCCACGGACGCGCCATCTGCCTCGCAGCTTGAGATTTGCAAGTTGGGTTGGTACCACACCTGTAACGCCTGCAACAAGCGCAGTGCTTTCTTAGTGTCTGTTGACCAATCTGCATACAACTTGCGATGGGCAACGCTTCCTCTTCTGAAAATGGTGAGCTCGTCGATTCACCGCCCAGGCCTACCACGACCGATGGACCGGGTCAGCCTGCTCGTTTCGACGTGACGCCTTTGACTTCAGCACTGAAAGCGGTAAGATCGGCCGGCGAGCTACGGTTTGACGACTTAGATGGGCGATGACACGCTCTGCCTTGGTGCAGAAAGGATCCACTCTCGTGCTTGAAGTCGACACGCTGGGCTTTCGCTTGCTCAAGCCAAAGACGCTTGATGCGTTAAATGCTTTTGGCTGGGGAGAAGTTCATTCTTGGCTCCACAGTCCAGGAAGGTTTTCCTTTCGATTCTACGAAGAGAAGTAATTCCCCCCAGCCATGCGTCAATTTAAGAGATGCATACGTTGATGACAGTTGCGTGACACCTGCTGGGTATGCATAAGCCCTTTCATAGGCTGCAGGTCACAGAAAATAGTGGAATATGACTTCAAGCTACAACAGGTGGACATGCTACTGGCTAAAATGGAAGTGTTTATTGAGGCAGTCATGTCCCAGAGAAGGGTATGATTCCAGCTTGACCTAGGCTCCTGGTTCCTGTTGCACCACAGTCTTGATGCTATCACACTGCAGCCCTGACACTGCTGACAGCTATTGACATTGTCTGGTTCTCTGATGCAACTGCTTGCGACGCTCAATCACATGTGAGTCATGGTGCAGGCACAGGCCATTTCTGATGCTGACTTTGAGCAACTGGTCGCGCAGCTAGAGCAGAGTCCCATGGGAGATAGATCAGTGCGCATTGCCACAGCTGCGCAGTTCTGCTTCTTCACAAGCTTGCAGGTCAGCTGTCCAGTCGCACACACAATAGTGCCCCAGCTGATTGTTCAAGTTGTTGCTTCTACTCATGCCATCAGTATCAGTGACACTGCAGTCTTTCGGTACAATTTTAGATGTGTTTGTGTGCTTTGCTTCCCAAAACAAATACCGCCTGCACTTGAAAACCCATCTAATGTCAGCAGGTATAGTCTTGCTTATGCAGGCATAGCTTGGATCTGATCCTGCTGCAGTGCGGCATGTTTCAATAACAGCATGCATTCCTTGATAGATTGGATCTCAGATACACGTCCTCATGGATACACTTGATTTGCAGAACCCGTATAGCAACATGCATTCTTCTGACCTGTCAAATTCTGTTACAGGGCACCACGCTGATGGGTACAGTAGACAACACGTTTGACAAGATGGATGTGGCTGTTGCCTTGCACCACAGACTGATTGACCAGACAGAGTTTGCCACATTGCTGTGCTGCTTGGAGTGTCAAGAAGACAGGGACAATGTGTGGCACAGGATCCTTGCCAGCAAAGCCCACAAGCAGCCTGTCTGCCCATCCTCTTGATGACAAACGCTGGGTCACAGCAGCCCACGTCTGCTGATCATTGCAGCCCACCCATGCTGAATATCGCAGCCCAACTCTGCTGTACAATACATGCATCTGGAAATGGTGTAGTGCATAAGGGAGTAGCAGTGCACACTTTTGGTGGCTTGGTTAAACAGTCAGTACTTGCTTACAGTAGTACTTAAGAGACAGTGGTGTAGATATGTATGAACAATCGCCCAACAATAGTAAACTCAAGTACATGATTGCGTCAGTCAGGTGATTTGGTGTACTGCAGTGTCTGTAGATGGCAAAAAATGCTCCAAGCTTACAAGCAAACTGTACTAGCCACTAGTGCTGAAGTTGCTTATCAGTTTGCTGCTGTGAGAAAATTGTGCAATCATTGCATTTCAGGCATACAACACAAAGAGGTGCCCAAAACCCCACGTCAAAATTTGCAGATATATTCTGACTGTCTCACACTACTGTCACCCATCTGCTTTAGGCTGTGCTTTCACTGCTCTGCAATCTAATCGCAAAATGTCAGGCTGAAACATCTGTGATAGTACCAGAGGCCACTGTGAGCAATGTGTTTGCCTCTGCTGCTGGGCTTTCATGCACTTTGTTGCCCTCTGGCAAGCTCTTCTGCCTTCTGGGTAGCTTTTCTCATGGCCCTGTCCTTCCTCTTCTCCTCCAAGCGTTTCCGTATTAGCTTTTCAAGCTGTTTGACACCTGGAGAACCATGGGAGGCAAGTGGGCGGCACCAGACCATGCAAGCACAAGGTTCAACGTGGTATACATACTGGACGTCAAGAAGACATGAGATTGCCTGAACCTCAGGTGCAGAGACAGGGCTTGTGTACCGAGACTTGCAGTGCTGCATCAGAAACAAGTTTGTGCAGTCAAGACAACGAAACTGATTCCAGGGTCCAACCAGCAGATGCAGTCGGCCGTAGGAAACAGGAATTTTGCAAGCTGCTGCATGCACTTGTAGGCCGTGTCATGCATGTGCATACCAGGGTCTGTGAAGGCTGGGTCGTAGTCAAAGACAGGCACCACCAGCAGGAAGTCTGTGATGGCAGAGAAGGTGACGCCAGATGCTGCAGCAAAGCGCCTGATGAACAGCCCAAACTGTTCTCGGCTCATCTGCTGACCACCGTCTGTGGCAATGCCAGGCTCCAGGATGGCTTGTGCTGCTGCTGCTGCTTTGTCCTTCAGCTTTTCCACACCGCTGAACCTATAGCAGCCCCCACAGTTGGTTTCACCATGCAATCAGCCGGTATTTTGATGCAGCAATGCATGCTCATCAATGCATCGCCATAAGCTGCAGCCATAAGCTGCAAAAGGCAAGACTGACATGCCAGCATATTTAAATCTGACTTTATCAGACAGTTCGATTTGTCATTAAGTGAAAGTAGGGAACTCATTTGCACTGGTTCACCCCCAGATCAATTGCACACAACAATGCCGGTCATGTATGTATATGCTGAAATGCTGCTGTACAGTAACAGACTTCGGAATGCACAGAACATACTTGTTGTAAAACACAGTGATGCACAACACGATATATGCTGCAACTGTAAGTACGCTGACCTGAACAAGCCTTCACAGAGCTCCTTGAAGCTGATGCGCAGATCAGAGTTCTGGTCCCACATGCCAAAGACTGCATCCAGCCTGCGCTCTTGATACACCTCTGTCACCTGAACAAAACAGGCCAAATCTTCTTACTCAGGCACCTGCTGCAAAAACCTACTGCAGCATTAACCTGCATTGACCTGCACCCTATTGCCTTCAAGAAATTGAAGTTTGCTACAACATACCAGAGACCACCAGCAGTCTGAACCCCATGGCAGTGACATCTTAGAGTTCCATTGCTGTTGCTGTACTGGAGAACATGCAATGGTGTGCATGACAGATTCCAGAAGCTGGCTGAGCCATGAAAGGGCACGATGTCGGAGGGTGCAACATGATCTAGTCAGCATCTGAATGCTAACGAAAGACAGAAATGGAAAGATAAATGTGCACGCAGTTGCTGATGCTCTGCAAATGTTCAGTTGGCAGACCTGATGAGCACTCAATGCTTCAAGCTGCAGTTGCATTGCATCATCGGAAGTGGTTTCAGGCTGCTTGTCGGGCTGTGACAGCTTGGTGATCATGTCATCTGCAATCTCTGACAGCTTGGTGTCTGACAGGAGGCAGTAGCGCTGAAGGAAGACTGTGAAGTCTTGCTTGTCTAGGTGCCTACAGTGCAGGATTCATGGATCAATAATCATGAATTTGCTTTCCAGCTCATGATGAACTAGGTACGTGCGGGACAAGTCTCGACTCTCAAAAGCAGTCTGTCTTGCGCATCTCTATAAGGTCTACCGATTTGATGGATTGGGTGTAGCTCAGAAAGGTTGTGGGGCTTCTGCAGGCGTTGCTGACTTGATGCTTGCCAGGCATTGTACTTGCAGGCAACAGCATTCATGGACTCATGACAAGTACGCATGGGACCAGCCACGAGGTGGGCTGCATTACGTCAGGGCGCATGCAATATTGGTTGGTGCACAACATAGATCAGATGTTCCAACTTGAACAGACCCACGACGCTGGCGTAGAAGTGTGGGACCATGCAATCAAGGACTTGTGCAACCCAACATGGTTATGCCAGTGAGCACGTTGAGCGTATTTTGGAAAGTGGCTTGCCAGAGCAAAATTGGGAGGGACTCACCGATGCTCTCCCTGATCAAATAAAAGGAAATGTTTCAGAGCCTGTTGCCGTGCGTCTTCTTGAGGCAGCTGAGGCTTGAGCTTGTGCAAACCCCAAGAAACCTCACAGAGCTCAATAGTGCCATTCTGGTTTTTGTCAAACAAGTTGAAGAGTGTGTCCACAGTCGAACTCTGCACTGAGTCAACTAGCTGCACTGCAGCTGTGAGGTTCTGCACGAATGTTCAAGGGTGTAATCTTGGAGAGTTCTCAGTCAGGCAAATCTCAGAGCAGGCAAATGCAGGATGAACTGTACCTTTTCTAGTCGTGTAGGTCCGTCTGTACTAAACACTAGCTTCCACAAAGCAACAGCTACCATGAACAAGGCAGCACCTAAAGTCACCGGACCAAGATACCTGTGCCATGAGGGTCTGCAGCACACAGTAAGCTCTGCAAAGCTGATATGGCACTGTGGCACGTTTAGCTATGAGCCAACCCAGCCGTAAGTTTCGCTGCATATCAGCGTCAAGAGACCATAATCAGCGGAACCCAGAACTCTTACACTGGCCCAGGGGAAACGGGGCGCACCCCGACAGCTATATGTTGATCCGACCCAGTGCGACCACCGGAATGGCCGTGCGCTTGTATGGCAAGCCTGACACGGCTTGATCTGACTCGAGACAAGCAATGCTGCTGTCTGCAGCTCCAGCTACATATGCAGATGCGCGCCGAGAGCCCTACCGCCATGCTGCGCTTGCCGAGCTTCTCATTCGCGATAGGACCAAGGGTTGCCCTGTCCACCAATGCCGAGCGGACCGGCTACAGATGCAGTGGCATGCCCAGATAGTGCTCGCCTGAGCGCGCTGCTCATACGTCTGCACAAGCGGAAGCGTGCTTGGAGATCAGATGCATATTTGGCTGTTTGATGACTGCATGTTTGACTGCGGATTGGGAAGGGCAAAATTGGGCCAAACGGTTGCATGCACCTGGGGTTGTAGCTCAGTGGTAGAGCGTCTGGTTCGCAATCAGAAGGTCGCGAGTTCAAGCCTCGTCAGCTCCACAATACTTATGGTGCAAAATCTGGCAGGCATTTTGGGGCTAAGGTATGGTTGCTGACTGTGGCAAGCAAAAGTTGCCAAGTTGCGTCTGTCTTGCAGTCGTGACACCTTCTTAAAGCACTGCATGTACATGTTTCCTTAGTGGTCTGCATGCGTGTGATCACACAATCAGCTAAGCAGAGCTGGCCATAAATAACGGTAATCACTCATGAGTTACCACATCTGATGTAAACATACCAGCATTTGGCCCTTAGGCTAACAGATCTTATCCCGCCCCAGGCCCACTGGAAGCCAACAGGAGAGGGAGGGTGAGACATTTCTTTCAAGCCCAGCCCTGCTACCAGGTCAGCTCAACTTCATTGTTAACAATGTTGTTGGCGCTAGCGCTGCAACAGAATCTCTCCTAATGGCAAATCAGTACGTAATTCAGCTTAGTTGCATGTATCCGTCTTAAAGGTCCCAAAACATGTAACCAATGTGCAATGGGGCTGTGCCCTGCAAGGTCACATATGGCCGGCTGGCTGGCTAGCTGGAAGGCTGGCTGCAACATGAGTCACTCTCTCATGGAGCTGGTGTGTTGTACACATTGCACAATACAACATAGACCGTGACTGCAGCAATGGTTTTGGCTATATGCAGCATGCTTTCTGATACATCAGATTTCCAAATCACATTTTGTTGACATGAGCCCATCCCCGGCTGCTACACCAGGCTGGGTTGGACTGATACCAAGAGATCAGTCGCTCAACCCTGCCATGAGTGACAAGACCTCACATGCCGGCTTGCAGTCACAGCCTTAACATGTAGAGCTGTAGTATAGAGCATGAACAGAGAAGGACAGTGATCCAACGGAAGAGCAAACTTTCACTTTCACATTTGTGCATGTAGCCATTGTACATGCAAGAGCTGGAGTCCTCTGCTACAACATGTTGCTACAGTATGTATCCTCTAGCATCACAAGAAAGGCACTTTAAGTCTGAGCCAAATCAGTATTGCTTTGAAGAGCTCTGACATCACTGCCAGGTCAAGTGGCGTCTCACCCTGCAGGTGTGACAACAGCAGAGAAACCATTGTGCTAAATCAAGATCACTGTCACTGCCAAGTGTAGCAGCTGTAAGGACTGCCATATTCATGCTGTGAACAAGACGAACACACGAGTAGCATGCTCAGTTGCTGTAAACGAGAGAGACAGAAGAAGACAGCACACAGTTCTCGCACTGCCGTGGCACATAACACTGTGATTGCAAGCAGACAGTTGGTAGCAGCACTGCGCATCGACAAAAGCATGTACCAAGCTGCATGCACATCCACCAAAACACACAAAGTGACAGCTGTTGCTGCTGGGACCAATGATGGCAAAGCAGTCTGAAACAGCATTAGGGCTAGGCCTATTTGCACACAATTTGGCTCATGTGCTTGCCTGCTGATTCTTGATTGACGGGTGTGCCCCATGGTTGAGCAACACGGCAGCAAGGTTTGCACGCTTTGTACTGTAGCCCATCCATGTCCGATACTGCTTGAAGTGCTTGGCTGGGTCAAAACAAAGGTGAAGTGGTGTGCATCCCTGCAAGCACAACAAGAATTTGACAGAAGCTGGGAAGTGTTAAGATGAATTGACATACTGAGGATATTCTTACTGATGGTAATATCAGGACAGCATCAGCATCACATTGCACATGATATGAACTGACAAGTGCATATCCACTGTATTGTCAAGATCCAGCGTGGCACATCAGAAGATATGGGCTTTCATATGTGTGCACTACTCACCAAACAGTCCTGGGCATCAACATCTGCACCATTGGATAGTAAGGCTTGCACCATCTCCACCTTGCTGTTTTGAGCAGCGCGATGCAAGGCTGTCAACCCCTGCACCAGAATGCAGTGTGATGTTTATTTTGCTGGAATGCCCAGCGTGCTTCATGCCAATCACCAGATGATCCAGACACCACCTCCACGCCTAATTGGGAAAACAGACAAGCAGCCTGGTTGTTCATCATGCTCCGCCACAGCCCCCAGGGCTGTATCACAGGAGTTGTGCAGGCTAACCACCTTGCTGTCCAAGTATTTACCTGATTGTCTTGGGCTGATAAGTCTGTGCCATGTGCCAAGAGAGTCTCCACTGCTTGCTGATAGTCCAGGTTGACGAGTGGTTCAAAGCTTGAATATGAACCACGCGACCAGTAGCCTGCATAGCTCTTGTCATCATTCAGGGTAGCAACTGAATGCATTGCAGTCTGCCCCTGCAGCAGGTGAACCCTATACCATATAAATCATGTATTTATGTATTCAGAGGTTATATGCGATATTTAGAAGATAGCAAAAATGAGAATTGAGGGTCGAGTTGATAACAGAGATGTGGTAACATGCAAGATGACCTCATTTTGTCAAGTGGACACGACTCAGCCCTGACAGCTGTGCATTGGCCACAGCAGCAAACACACCAGAAAGCTGTTTGCTGTCACATCTTCCTGAAGCTGTTGACAAATCTGTTTATGATATACCTGGTAGTCTGTTGCAGTGGCCTTGGCTCCATGGTGTAGCAGCAGCTTGATTGTCTCCAGGTCATCCACGGAGGCAGCATGGTGTAAAGGTGTCCGCCCCTGCAGATCGTCAAAATTGATTGTCAGCGTATGCATCCTGCAACCTTACAGACAGGCTTGTCGCTGTAACTAGAAAAGCAGGCTGGCAGTGCCTTCTGCAAAGGCAGCTCTGGTGGTCCAGGACAAAGCTGAGGTTCTTCGACACATGGAACATTGGCGTTGAGTGCATGAACCAATGAAAGCCAAAAGCATACCTCTGGGTTCCTTGCTTCAGGGTCGGCACCGTGGGTCAAAAGCAGTTGCACAATTCCTGGTGATCTGTGCTGTGCAGCCAAGTGCAGTGTTGTCTCGCCCTGCACACACATAAACACACACACATACACACACTCACACAAACACACACACAGACACAGATGCACAGTCACACCCATAGGCAACACAAGTCAGGATGGTTTAGGGTTTGCAGACTCAGGTGCATCTGGATTCTTTGCACCTCACAAAACACCATTCTGTGCTGAAATGTGAGTGTTGTCAAGCTAGATGTTACTTGACCTTATTCACAGCTGATTAGTTTTGATACATGTTTTGCAGATTTTGTGGCATCCATGCATTGGGGGAATGGATTGATGCTCAACCAAGATCAATACACATGAAAATGCATACCTCCACTCTGTTGTAGCCAATTGTGTTATCACATGTGTAGCCAGGCTCCCATTTCGATGGGCGATTGCCTGTTACCTTCCTGCGTGGACTGCATGCATGCAGATCTGCCCCATGCAGTAGCAGCAGTTGCATTATCCTCAGTCGTTTTGCAATTTCTACAGACACACGCACCTGCATAGCACCCAATAGCTGTTAGCAAAGCAGGCTTTGCAAGCCAAGCTATGATAACACGCACATCTAGCTGCATTTGGAGTAATACTGGGACGTTCCAGGACAGAGTTGATTGTAGGGGGAGAATCTCATGCCTGCAGATGAACCTGCTAATCATGACAGAACTGCTCATACATGAACAGCATCTGTCCCATGAGACTGATGTGTCAACGTCGACAATAGCTCAGCTTGACTGATTGTATGTTTGCATGTTGCTGTAATTGTAATCACTGCGCACCTGGGGCAGCAGATCTTCATTCTGACTGTCAATGGCACTGTCACTGTCATCATGGTCAGCTACAGCCATTGCATTATCAGGCAAATCTTGATACTGTGCCTCCATTCTGATATCATGTTGCCTTTTGAGCAGCTGTGGTACTGAGACCGACACAGCAGACAGGATATGAGAGCCGCCCTGCAAATGACATGCACGTATCAAATCAAGACGGGCATTACATTCAGTTATGGTAAATGACCAGGGTAGACAACATGTTGTACCGAATGCCAAGTACCGAATGCCAAGTACACTAGATTGTAGCAAGGGCTGTTGAGCTTTGCATACAGTCAATCACAGCGTGGAGTTTCTGCCAGCAAGGATGAAAGCATCTGTTCTTGAACTTTGCTCACAGCCTTGATAGGTGGTTCAAGTATGCGATTTGCGTGCCAGCCAGTTTGTAGTAACTACTGTTGAGCTTTGCATACAGCTAGTGCTTGCTTCCAGTGGGACTTCCTGTGAGCAAGGGACCATTGTGCACACTGAGACAAGCATATCACGTCTCCTACATCCGACGACCTCTCTGCGGCATCAACTCCAATGCTAAGCAGATGCTCCACAACTTCTGTCTGATTCCATGAAACAGCTGCGGCCAAGTAGTCATGCTCTGTGTATTCTCCCCAACTCTCCGGAGTAGGATCCTACAATGCAGAAGCAAATCAGCATTTTGAGCATAACACAGATGCTGCAGGATGGAAGCATCACTTGCAGCTTAGCAAGCTAAGGATACCACTCCAAAGCATGGCCATCACTGACATGTGCAAGCAGCAGATCCTAGTTTGGTAAGACGAACAAGTGTGCTCATGCATACAGTCAGGGGTGGCTGCAATGCTTAGCGACCTTGCCTCCTCACACTAAAAGGTTTGCCCAAGAGGGTTTTTTCCATATCACATATTCATTGTGCACTCACAAAAGTGGTGTGGTCAAGAGGTGTTAACCTACGTGTTTCTTGTTTGACCTGTGTTCCCAGAGCAGATTGACCATCTGCAAGTTGCCGGCCAAGATGGCAACTGTCAGAGGAGACCCAGACTGCATACAGGCAGCAGCCCACCTTTCTATTGGTTGATCTGTCAAGGAAGAACGACATTGCTCTGTCACTGGAACGCATAACAAAAAACTTGTCACAGGGCTGTTGCAGCCTCATGCATGATGTTGCAAGCCATCATCACATGCAGCATACAAGACGCAGTCATGTTGTTGGTCAGACAATGCCAAAACTACAGCCTCAATATGCTTAGCCAAGGAAGAAAGTATTGAATTGGACTTAAAACTGCTCATACTGGTCCCTTGGCGATATACTGCTTTGGTCAACAGCTGAAGTTGTTTGAGTCAGGGCAAGAAAGCTTGACTCACCATAGATGCAGCATCTGGGCTTGCGCCATGTGCAATCAACAGTAGGGCCATCTTTGAGCGGTTGTGATGCACAGCATAGTGTAACGGCGTCCAGCTCTGAAATTACACAACACACTCAATTCATGTGCAGGTGGTTGAAATATATAACATGCGCAGGATGCATGAGTGCAAAGTGGGTAATGAATTGACAGCGTGCCAGCTTGATGCCTTCACCTAAAGCTTTGACGCCTGTCGGCGTTCCCGGGTGCAAGCCCAGAGCAACCCTGGTACCGGAGACCAGGGTGGCCGCTGCACAACATGTTCCAGGCAGAGCCTGTACCTACTTGACCCACCGTCAGCTCATAAGCCAAGTTCCGAAAAACCGGGATTTGAACCGCCGACCGCCTGTTTTTGAGGCAGGCGCTTAAACCACAGGCTAGGTGGTCTTGTGGGGGTTGCCTTCTTCAGCTACGAAGGTCAGCTTTTTCGTGGAAAACATGTTTGACTCCAATGTCATGGCCTCTTACCTTCGTGACACCCAGTGCTTCATTGTTTTCACTCATCAAGTTCAGATTAGGTGATCACTCATTGAGGGTTGAGACTGACAGATGGTTGAGACCCAAACCACCTAGAGAACAACGTGTTTGTCACTGTTCTATGCAAGCAATTGAAGATGAGCAAGATTTCCTTTTTGACTGCCCTTTTTACAGCATCCTTAGAGGTCAGCACTTTTCGTTATTTTGCCCAAACTACCAACAACGGGACATTAGGCTCTTTTTGGAACAGAACTCCCACCAGCTTGGGTTTGTCGCACACCACATACACCTGTGCTTTCAGGCCAGGATGTCTGATGAGTCACAACTGGCTCCACACCCCAGACTGTAAGTGTTATTCAAACGGCTGAGACTCATACTGTGGGCTTGAGCTCACCTGTCGTACACATATGTCCAGCGGGTATTCTTCATTGTAATCATTGCTTTCATCTTCATCGGGATCTGACGACCAAGTGCCAATCGCCAAGTTCTGCAAGCACAGCCACTGTCTAACGCATGTAGAGAGCACTGTCACACAGTATATAACATTGCTAAGTTCATGCAACAGCAGCAGTAGCATTGCCAACTAGGGCTGCCTTGCATCACATGGTACATCACCATGCAAACGACCTATCACTTCAATCGACCATTTGGTCAACTCGATTCGTAGACAGCTTGAATGGTCAGCTGGTTGATGGACTGACTAGTTCAATGTCTGAGAGCCTCATATGTGCACTTTTTCCAGGATATAGATGCACAAAGACTGCTGTCTACAGCGTTGCACATATGACAAATATTATGGGGCTGCTTTTGCATTCCGCAACTGTTACTTTGACGCACCACTTCCAGAAGCGGGGCCGGGTCTGCTCCACACGACATCAGCAGTTCAGTCAATGCTATACGATTTGTGCATGCTGCCAAAGCTAGCGGCGTCGCACCCTGCACACACACAGCACGTACTGAACCTTGAGAGCTTGGCCAGCTGCAAACATGGGCTGAAATCTCACAATGTAAGCAGCATCTTGTTGGCTTGCCTCGCTGTCTTTGACATCAACAGATGCACCATGAGACAGAAGCAGCTCCACCATTTGAATCTTGTTGTGCCAGGCAGCATAGTGTAGTGGAGTCCATCCCCAACTGTTCAGTCCCCTTTCCTGCACAGTACCTCCAACAACTCAAAAAGTCCAAAGACTGATTTGGTTACAATTGATTTTCAGACCATCATTGCTTTGTACTTGCAAACATTTCAGTGTAAGTACATGACATTGTCTGCAAGTGCAAAGGAAGGATGGTCTTGAAACCAATTTCAACCAAATCACACTTTTGACACTGATGAACCATAACTAGGACATGTTCAGTGGCATCACAAGAATGCTGTAATGACCACCAAGTGCAAAGGATGCACCACTGGGGCAACAGGGCATACCTGAACCTCTTGTGCGTTGATGTCAGCTCCACTGCACAGAAGAGACTTTGCTGTCTCAATGTCGCCTTGTCTGGCAGCAAGATGCAGCGGAGTCTCACCCTGCATGCAATTAAACCATTTGAGCTGTGGTCTAGATATAGATCATGTTTGTGTTCAAGCATTCATGTCAATAGTGCAACACAATGTTGTGCAGCAGTCCTGGGTATGCTGAAGGGGAAAACAGCACACGTCCAGCAAAACATGCACAATACGAGCGTTTACTCTAAAGTTCTGTGCAGCTAAATATGCTTCAAGATCCTGGCCTTCTACAAATGAGGGCCTTGCTCGACAACTTCTTGCGCGGCTGAGTGGATCTGCAAAAAAGGACTTGAAGGAGGCTTCAGCAGCATGCTGCGCACAACACGATCTGATGAGCATCTGTCCTAGCTGTTTGCAAGCAGCATGATTTTGTACGTCAGCGTGCATGACAAGTATGAATGTGTGTGCTTTGAAAGTACACAAATTTCCGAAAACGCACCCTGCTGCAGTCCCACTGTTGACAGGACCAGTGTGACAAATACATCAACGGGTGCCAATAAGTTTAGACTGATCAGCAAGCACACAGCAGGCATAGCGTCACATGAGTTCTGGCTGCATTACCATCTCGGAAGATGCATGATCCCCGTGACGACGGGCTTGTCGAATTGTGCAAGATCTCTGTCTTGTCCAGTACCCTGTGGTACCCCTACGAAATGATGTTCCTTTGCGCCTTTTTTGCGTAGACAATTTCGAAAATCCAACAGAATAGACTGCCCTTCTGCTCAAACGCAGCTGATGTGCGACCGGACGCTGCGTGAGCAAAGACTCCGCCTGCACCAAGAGTCGGGCGAAATTGTACACAGAAGTCAGCATGCGCAATCTTCAGAAGTTATACAACATCGCACTTGAAGCACAAAAGCTAGCGCAGTTGCACAAGAACGTGCCTGTACGCGCAGCATAATTTCTTGATCAACAACCTGGATCTTGACGAATAGGCCGCACGTCTGCAGGCACTGGCATACGTGCTCGGAAGAAGAATATGCGCTGTGAAGAGGGGGTTACTACTGTGCAGGCGGTACAACATCGCTGAATGCGTTGTCTAGAACGACTCAGCTGAATGTGTTATCTAGGACGGACTCGGATCAGTGACGAGGCGTCAGTGCGAAGGATGAGCCACGCGTCAGTGCGAAGCCTTTCTATTATGGCAGCTGACAGACACAATACTGTTTCTGTGACTTCAGCCCAGTTCAGCCTATGCTGAAACTGACCCAGTGGGACCACTGTGAATAGCACTTCAGACAGACCTGCATGTGTGTTTTGTGCAACATCAGACAGGTGTGATCGTGTTTAATTGTGCAATATCAGACAGATCTTATTGTTTCTGCTCTCTTTTCCGTCTGCCCGAGGCTGACAGTGTTACCAGATCTAAATCTGTCTGGACATTGTCTATACCTACACTTGCTAAACCTATACCTATAATGGCTACTCTATACTTAAGTTTGTCTCGAGTGCATCGCCCCTAGTCTAGTAGTGCAAATCTACACTGACCTAAACACTTTTCATGCCAGCGCTGCCTATATTCAGTGAGACACACTACACAAGCGGAAGCTGTCACACAATTGCATGCACACTGCCACAAGTGTTGCAAGCCACAGAAAGTAGCAAGCCTATAGGACGGCTAGCGCATAAAGCCAGAAAACATAGCAGAAAGCATAGCCAAAAAATGCAAATAGGCCATGGCTGCCAAGGACGTAAAATGCATGACCAATACTTCTTGATCACGACCAGGCTACAGCAAGCTCCTGATCTTTAAAAATGGTGCCCCTTCACACAGACGGCGGCCATTTCCGGCTGCACACCTCATTAATGCACAGAGTTCTGTCCAGTTAAGTTATTACCTGCACAACCAAGAAGCACATTGGTGCTCAGTGGGCAGCATTGCAAGCCAAACACCTGTGCCTTGTGGGTACAATGTGTACAGATTTGTGATGTGCCTAGATGGCAACAGCTAGCTACACAACAGGCAGCTTCTCTGCAGAGCATAGCTACCTGGCAACTGACATAAGCATTGCATAAGTAGCAATTGCTCGCAATTCCTTGCAAGGAGCCTCAACTACATGCACAGACATAGACAATTGTTGTTTGCAAATGGCTGTACCTGGCTTGAAAATCTTTGAGGGTCTTTGATGTCCATGGTCTCCGGGCCATCTGAGTCATTCACCCCAGCCCGGCAGGCGGCCTGCGGCTTAAATCCCTTCTTCCTTGCCTGCTTTCCCCTCCCTGGCCAGCTTGGCTGTACCCTCTTTTGGCCTGCCAGCTTTGCTAGCCTGGGAGCCCCTGCTCCCCTGATGAAGAAGCCTTGGAGCCCCTGCTCCCCACAACTATCAGAACATACTTAGCCTCAAAGTTTGCAGCCAGTGAAGGGACTTGTTGAGCTGCAGCATAGTCTGCACTACATGCAGAACAGCAACATCTACTTCACATGTTCCAATTGGCAAAGCTAACGATTTCCTAGCAGTTACATGTACTTGCAGATATCAGCTGCTTTGTGAGGTTGCAGTTGTAGTGCACAATGATACTTCAGCAGCAGCAGCTCCAGCAGCACAACAGTAGCAGCAGCAGCAGCTCTACTTTGTGCACTTGGACCACTGCACCTGCAATTCAGCAACATGCAAACAGCAGTCAACTAAATGGCTGTGCATGTAGTATACTGATACTGGGGCACAGAGGTGCTTACAGCGGGCAGACGAGCTGAAGGAATTTTGCAACTGAGACTACAATTGCATAGCTGAGAGAGCTGCTGCGTTGGCTGCACAGCAGGTGTGCAACATCGCCTGCATCTGTGTACCTGTAAGCCACTGTGCAGCTGGAAGACCAAGTTGTTGCTGTAGACAGGAGCTGCTGTAGACTTGCTATAGCACAGCTGCGAGAAACTAGCTGCAGCTGTGACAGCAGCTCTGCAGCTGTAAAAGCTGTTGTGGTCAACCCTAAAACTTGTGCAAGCAGTGCAGCAGCTGCCCCATCCACTGCACTACCACTCACTCCCTGGAGGAGCCACAGCCTTTGTCATACATGAAGAGCCAAGTTTTGCATTGAGGACAAATGCAAGTTGGTGTCCACCTGTCAAGTCGCAAGACAGAACTGGTGCTTACTGTTGCATGGCATGGCTGGAAGGACAAAGATGCTGCTCTTCATTGTGCATATGTGTCTGTGCACATACACTGTACTACTTTCACCAAATACTTGACACGATGCAGTCTCAGCAAGCTGTAAGCATCCTCAGGCTAGTGATTGCTTGTATATATGTTTGCATAAATGTCTTGTAAGGTTACTCCAAGCTTCTTGACAGAGTCACATTGCCATAACGTGACATGTGTTCCGTGCTGTAGCCAAGCCTGTCGTGAGCAAGCACTCGTGCACCACACTGTGACTTGCCTTCAACATTGCCTTCAATTCAGTCCATTACACCTGTGGAACAGCTACCTAGTGCATGGAGACCAGCGCTGACATACTCTGCAGGATAAAAAGTCATCAGCCATGACTAAAGATCCAACACATCAGCACGTGTGTTGTACAGGAACTTGAGACAACAGGTCCCTGCGCATATCATGTTGGTGTGCAGCTGCTGTGGCAACAACGGCCATTTGCCTTGCAAGGCAAATGCAGTGAAGGTTACCTGCAAGTGGTGTGAGCCATGGCAGCATCATGCCATCTGTCTGTCAGTCAGCACTGTAAGAGGCCCACACAGAGCAGAACACTATGATTGGAAAGACCATGAGCAAGGTGATGGCTTCTAGGCTTGTAGCTTCCTGTTCTGTTCTGGTGCTGGGGCGAGAGACGTGCATCTACCAGTTCCAGACTGAACCTCTGCTTCAAGTATGTGATGCCCTCTGCAGCAAGTTTATATATTCCTTTGCTGCATGCACTGCAAGGCCTGCATGACTCCCAACTCATCTGCTTTGTGCATCACTGCAACTGACATGGCCAGTCTCTGGACTAGATGCACACACCATGCCATGGTCCCAGGTCAAGTCAGGTAAGCAACATACAAAACAGAGTAGCATGCGTTGATTATATTGTGTGATCACAGATTGCATCCAGCAGTGCCTGCCCATTGAGTAACACCGCATACTGAGTGAGCTGTGCAGTGGGTAGAGAATGCCCTTTTAGGCATATGCTACTGAAGCGTATAAGCATCCTTCTCTTCTTTCCTATACTTGTGAGTTGTCATATTGACTGCTGACGTGTGTGCAGCATCTGATTGTGCAGGCTTTGTGCTTGTGCTACTGTTGGTGATGGTGTACCTTTGCATCACTTGCAGGCTGCTGACAGGCATGGGCAAGAAGCTGAAGCCTGAACGGCTTTGCTTTTACACTCTCTGGCACACAAGCGCGGCAACGAGCCGATGTGTTCTATGGTGCACAATAGCAGCAAAGCCATGGCCAGGTAGGGTGCTGTTGTCTTCCTGGTTTGTTTTTGTCAGCATGATGGCTAACAGTTTATGCTATTGTCTGTAGGTCTGCCTCACAAAGCAAGCTGGCAAGCATACATCTTGCTGGCATGTTCAATAATGCCAGCTGGCAACTGTCTTGCATGCTGTCATATCAATGCAATCAAGGCAGCACAATTTCATCAGAACTTGTTTGTGTCAATGCCTGTGCTCTAATTCAGTCAAAGTGCAGCAGCCACATCATGCATGCTTTCACTGCAGGCAAGCTAGACTTTGCTGATTGCTCTCTAGCCACCTTCAACAAGCATCAGAACCTCTAGACAAAGCTGGAAGCGCTCAGTCATAGATCAGACACATCAGCTGAAAGTTGCTGATCATACTCTAGTCAATATGTAGCATGGGGACTTCCCATTCAGCATAGGCCATCCTAGGAACAGGCCGAGGTGGGCTGACATCAAGAAATTACATCAGCCGCTCAAGTTGACCTGAACAATCACACTTCACATGCCAGCTTGCAGCCACATGTGGCTGTACAGCCACACACACACACACACATGCACACACACACACACAGCTGTAGTAGGGAGCATGAACAGAGAAACACAAGTGTCTGACGGAAGAGCAAACTCGCACTTGTGAATCAATGCACCTGTGTGCACTTCTGAAAAGCGCAAAGCCCTTGAAGTGTGGGCAGGCATACAGCCGCTGCACATCCAAGAACTGGAGCCCTATGCTACAACATATTGCTACGATATATACATCTAGCGCCACAAGGAGCCCAGTCATGTCTGAGTTACATCATTATCGGCTTTGAAAACATTTGCCAACTCTGGGTCACAACTCACCACTGCACGTCAGTTGGCGTCTCACCCTGCAGGTGTGACAACAGCTGAGAAGCCATTGCGCTAAATCAAGATCACCAACATTGCCAAGTGTAGCAGCGCAAACTGAATGCCATTCTCCATGCTGTGAACAACACAAACATAAGAGTAGGATGCTAAATGAGAGAGACAGAAGGGGAGAGCACATAGGTGCATACTGCCAGATGTTGGCACATACCACTGTGCTTGCAATTTGCAAGCAAAGAGTACATGAATAGGTAGCAGCACAGCCCAGCGGCAAAAGCATGCATCAAGCTGCATGCATATCCACCAAAAGTCAGCTGTGGCTGCTGGCATTAATGATGGCAAAGCAGCCTGAGACAGCATGAGGGCTAGGCCTATTTGCACATACTTTGGCTCATGTGCTTGCCTGCTGGTTCTTGATTGAAGGGTCTGCCCCATGGTTGAGCAAGAAGACAACAAGGTTTGCAGGCTTGAAGCTTCTCCTTTGTACATGCCGATCAGTGTGCTTGAATGCGTCAAAACAAAGGTGAAGTGGTGTACATCCCTGCAGGCACAACAAGAATGTGACAGAAGTTGGGGAGTGTTCATTCAACCAGTAGCAAAATACTCAAGCATATGCTAAAGACAGAAGTACTCCATAGAAGAGGTGTGCAGTCAGTCAGCATGAGCCCAACTGTATGCATAAGATGGAGGAATGCATCAGACATGAATCTGCTACCAAGGACGCACATACCTCATTGTCTTGAAGGTTCACGGCTGCGCCAGCAACAAGCAGCATGTTAGCTATATTGGTATATAGATGTATCTTCTTGGAGCAGTTGTAGACAGCGCAATGCAGAGTTGTCCGTCCCTGCAGTCATCAGTGTTTACAAACTGCGCATTGACTTGAGGTGTCATGTTCCCCTTGAAGTTGTACAGACAGCACTGGCACGATGTTGCAGTTAAGATAAATCCACAGATTGAGATACCTCTTACCCATGGTATTATCAGGACAGCACCAGCATTACATCGCACATGAAACAAACTGACAAGTGCATATCCACAGTATTGCCAAGACCTGGCATGGCACGTTAGACAGATGAGCTTTCATATGCACTGCTCACCAAAGAGTCCTTGGCATGGACATCTGCACCACTGGCTAGCAAGGCTTGCACCATCTCCACATTGCCGTCTCGAGCAGCGCAATGCAAGGCTGTCAGGCCCTGCACCAGAATGCAGTGTGATGTTCATCTTGCTAGCATGCGCTGCAGGCTTCATGCCAGTCACCAGATGAACCGGACATCACCTCCACATCTGAGTGAAGAAACAAACAAGCAGTCTTGCTGTTCATCATAGTACATCATAGCCCCTGGGCTTTATTACAGGAGTTGTGCAGGCTGACAACCTTGCTGTCAAGGTGTTTACCTCCTTGTCTTGGGCTGACAAGTCTGCGCCATGTGCCAAGAGAGTCTCGACTGCTTGCTGATAGTCCAGGTTGACAGGTGGTTTGATTAGATAAGGATTTGACCTACCACCAACCTGAATGTCCCGTGTCCAGCTCTTGTCAAAATCCTGAGTAGCAGCTGAGTGCATTGCCATCTGCCCCTGCAATACGTGCAGCCACTATTATATGTTCACACATTGCATACAAAGTTTGCAAGACACCAAACTTGTGCATTTGACAAAACTTGTATTCAGTGTTGATTTCACAATGATGTTATTATAACATGCACGATGCCCTGTTCCTGTCAAGCAGAGAGCCATGCATTGGCCACAGCAACAAACACGTCAGAAGGCTAGTTGCTGTCAATTCCTCTGAAGCTTTTGAGAATTCAATTTGTGTAGATAGTATACCTGGTAGTCTGCTGCAGTGGCCTTGGCTCCATGGTGTAGCAGCAGCTTGATTGTCTCCAAGTCATTTGTAAAGGCAGCATAGTGCAAAGGGGTGCGCCCCTGCAGATCATCAACGTCGATGGTCAGCATCCTGAAACGTCACAGGCAGGCTTGCCCTTGCAAGAACAAATGCAAACTGCCTTCTACAAAGGCAGCCATTGCAGCTCCAGTGGCCAAGGACAAAGATGAGCTTCTACAAATGCTACACGGAAGATTGACATTGAGTGCATGAACTGATGAAAGCCAAAAGCGCACCTTTGGGGTCCTTGCTTTAGGATCGGCACCGTATGTCAACAGCAGTTGCACAATTAATGGTGAACTGTATCGTGCAGCCAAGTGAAGTGCTGTCTGGCCCTGCAGCACACACACACTCACACACATGTTCACACTCACAAGTAACATGTTTTGTGCCGTTGCTCATCCTTCACCAACTCTGCATTACTAGAACTTAGTTTGCATCTGATCCTTTGCATCTCACATGGTGCGTGTCTATGCTGCCAAGAATCTGGACGATCCCAAGCTAAACATCACTTTACACTACTCACACCTTACTGGTTTCGATACATAGTCTGCATATCTTGTGACAAGCATGCATTGTGAGAAAGGATTGACGCTCAGGCAAGATCAATACATGTGCGGAGCACACCTCATGCCGCATGTCGCCTGTTCCCGGTAGCTGGCATGCATGCACATCTGCCCCATGTAATAGCAGCAGTTGCATGATCCTCAGCCTTTTTGCATTTTCTACAACCATACGCTCCTGCATAGCAGACAACAACTGTAAGCCACACAGGCTCTGCAAGCCAAGATAGAATAACAGGCAAATCCAGCTGCATTTGAAGCAACACTAGGGCAATTCAGGACAAAGTTGTTTAGGAGGGGACACTGCCTGCAGAGCAACATGCTAGTCTTGACAGGTTTCATGGTACATGGGCAGCACCTGCCTCATGAGAATGGTGTGACAGCGTCAACAATACCTTGACTGGTCGTATGTTTGCACATTTACTGCTATGCAGCAGATGGTGCCATTGTACCCATTGCTCACCTTGGGCAGCCGAAACTTACTGTCGCTGTCATTGTTGCTGTCACTGTCACTGTCATTGTTGCCGTCCCTGTCACTGTTGCTGTCACTGTCACTGTTGCTGTCACTGTCACTGTTGCTGTCACTGTCATAAGCACTGTCACCATCAAGGCCCATCATCATAGCAGCAATCAATGCATTATCATGTAGCTCCACTTCCTTCAGTGCCCGCAGTGTGAGCATATCAGGTACTGAGTGCCACACAGCAGAAAGGATATGAGACAAGCCCTGCAAATGACATGCATCTATAAAATCAAGAAGGGCATTGAAATCATTCATGGTAATTGACCAGGGTAGGAAATATGTTGATACAATACGGGAGGCCAAGTACTCTAGAGTATACATTGTAGCAACAGTTGTTGAGCTTTGCATATAACCAGTCACAGTGTGGAAATTCTGCCAGTAAGGATTGAACGCTTTTGCTTTTTGACTTTGCCCACAGCCCTGATGGTTGTTTTGAGTTTGTGAGCCAGCAAGTTTGTAGCAAACACTGTCGAGCTGTGCATACAGCTAGTGCTTGCTTTCAGTGTGGGGTTTCCGTAAGCAAGGGAAGATTGTGCACGCTGAGACAAGCGTATGACATCTCTTACAGACGAGGACCTCTCTGCAGCATCAACTCCAATGCACAACAGATGCTCCACAATGTCAGTCTGGTTCTCAGAGACAGCTGTGGCCAAGTAGACACATTCTGTAGGCTGCCTCCAATTCTCCTATAATGCAGAAGCAGACTAGCAGTTTGCGCAGAACACAGTTGCTGGAGGATGGAAGCATGACTTGCAACTAAGGATAACACCTCAAAGCATGGGCATGAGGACGTCATCCAGCAACAAATCCTAGTACTGCAAGACAGACAAGTGTGCTTATGCATACTGTCAGGGATGGCTGCAATGCTCAGCAACCTTATCAATGTTGGCCAAAGAAATGTGGAAGAGGGTGGTTGATTGCATCTACATGTTCCTTGTTCAACATGCATATAATCACTGAGAGCTTGCAAGGCCCAGCACTCAGACTGAAAAGATGTGCCCAAGAGGGTTTATTCATCTTGCATGTTCATGGTGTAATGACAGAAATGGTGAGGTCAAGAGGAATTGACCTACTTTCTTGTTTGACCTATATTTCCAGAGCAGCTTGACCATGTGTAGGTTCCCAGCTCTGATGGCAATTGTCAGAGGAGAGTCCATCTGCATACAAGCAGCAGCCCATCTTTCTGCCTTTTATCTGTCAAGGAAAACCGACATTGCTCTGTCACAGAAAAGTAACAAAAAACGACTTCTCACAGGGCTTTTGAAGCCTCATGCATGATCTTGCAAGCCATCTTCACATGCAGCATACAAGAAGCAGTCATGCCAGAACAACAGCCTCAATATGCTCAGCCAAGGAACAAGATACTACATTAACGCTACATCAATATTGAACTGAAAATCGCTCACACTGGTCCCTTGGCAATAATCTGCTCCAATCAAGAGCTCAAGGTGTGGAGTCAGGGTTGGAAAGCTTGACTCACATTATCATCTGGGCTTGCGCCATGTGCAATCAACAATAAGACCATCTTTGAGCGGTTGTGGTGCACAGCATAGTGTAACGGCGTCCAGCCCTGAAACCACACATCACACATAACCCATGTGCAGCTGGCTACAAATTATGTAACATGCCCAGGATGCATGAGTGCATTGTGGTAATGAAATGACAGCATGTCCAGCTTGATGCCTTCATCTACTGAGTGTTGTTCAAATGGCTGAGACTCATACTGTAGGCTTGAGCTCACCTGTTGTACACATGTGTCTAGCGGGTAATTTTCATTGTCATCCGCCGAGTACTGCAAGCATGGCCAGTGACTCAGTATGCAAAAAGCATCGTCACAGCATGTCATAAAGTTGCCAAGGTTATGCAGCAGCAGCATCAGCAGCAGCGGCGTCAAGGGTCCTGTCCTGCAGCACATGGTACATCGCCATGCAGACAACTTATCACTTCAGTTGACTATTTGATCAAGTATTTTGTTGACACAATATTGCTTGCTTTACTGGGCAATCAAATGACGGACTGACTGATTGGATGTCTGAGCGCCTGGCCTAAGCACCTTTGTCCAAGATAGGGGTAAACCTAGACTGTTGTGCACATCAACAATAAACACGATGAATAATGCACAAGTCTTTTTGCACTACAAAGTTGTTACTTCGACACACCACCTGTATAGACGGGTTCGGATTTGCTCCCCTCAAAATCAGCAGCTCAGCCAATGCTATACAATTTGCGCATGCTGCTAAAGCCAGCGGCGTTGCACCCTGCACAGACACACCATGTACTGAACCATGAAGCTTGGCCAGCTGCGGCCATGTGGTGAAATCTCGCAATGTAAGCAGCATCCTGTCGGCTTGCCTCGCTATCTTTGGCATCAACAGCTGCACCATGAGACAGAAGCAGCTCCACCATTTGAATCTTGTTGTGCCAGGCAGCATAATGTAGTGCAGTCCATCCCCAACTGTTTAGTGCCTCTTCCTGCATAGTACCTCTAACAAATAACAGACTGTTGAGTAAAGTCCAAAGAATGATTTGGCTGAAACTGGTTTCCACTTGCAGACATTCCATTGAACTTACAAGACATTGTTTGCAGGTGCAAAGGAAGGATGGTCTTGTACCCCATTTCACTGTTTTGAAAGTGATGCACCATGTTCATGTGACATCACAAGACTGCTGCAATGACCACCGAGCGCAAAGTTTGCATCCCTGGGAAACGAAGGCATACCTGAATCTCTTGTGCGTTGATGTCAGCTCCACTGCAAAGAAGAGATTTTGCTGTCTCAATGTTGCCTTGTTTGGCAGCAAGATGCAGCGGAGTCGTACCCTGCATTGAATCAAAAGCAAACTGATATGTGGTGTAGATGAAGAGCATGTTCATGTTCAAGCTTTCATGTCAAAAGAGCAACATACCAGCAGCAGCCCTGGGCATGCAGACAGAGAAAACAGGCATGTGTCTAGCAGATATACACAAGATGAGCGTTGATGAAAAGGTGTGTCAATGTGCATGAGAAGTATGAGTGTACGCAATTTTTAGTTTCCGAGGATGCACCCTGCTGCAATCCAACTGCTCATAGGACAAGTGTAACAAGCACGTCAACACATGCCAACTTAGGACTGTTCAGCAAGTGCGCAGCAGACATAGCGTCAGATGAAATTCTGGCTGCAGTACCATCTCGGAAGATGCATGATCCCCGTGGCACCGGGCTTGTCGAAGTGTGCAAGATCTCTGTCTTGTGCAGTACCCTGCTGAAGTCGTACGAAATGATGTTCCTTGGCACCTTGTTTGCGTAGAGAGCTTCGCAAATTTTACAGGGTAGGCTGCCCTTCTGCTCAACCATTGCTGATGCGCGACCGAACGCTGCGTGAGCCAAAACTTTGCCTGCAAGAAAGGTTGGGCGACGTTGCACAAAAAGTCAGCATGCGCAATCGTCAGAGCTCGAACAACAGCCAAACGCACTTCAAGCACAAAAGCTGGTCCACTTGCATAAGCACGTGCCTGTATGCGCAGCATGACTTGTTGATCAACAACCTGGATCTTGGCGAATAGGCCGTATGTCTGCAGGCACCGGCATACGTGATTGGAAGAAGGACATACGCTGTGGTTTGGGAATTATTGCTGTGCATGCTGTACGACACAGCTGAACGTGTTGTCTAGGACGACTCTGCTGCAAGCGTTGTCTAGGACGGACTCGGCGAAGATTAAGATCGAGATGACGAAGCGTCAGTGCGAAGTCTGGTGCCTTAAAAAATAAGAATGACTGAATGACTGACTGAATGAATGAATGAATGAATGAATGAACACTCGAGACGTCAATCCGAAGAGCCAAGAAGCCTTATTAGTGTGGCAGCTGGCAGACTCGGCCAATGGATATACATATGTGTGGAAGCTTTTTGCTGGCGAGCCTGCTGTTTTAACAGTATGAGGTTGTTGTTTAGCCTACTTTAGGCGTGAAGTCAAAGCTGATCACTGCAAATGATGCAACAGTCATGGCCTGCATAAGATCAGCTGTTGAACAGAGTAACAGAGGTGTCATGCTTGCATTTGAGCTGTCTGCCTCGTTGGCGAAAGGATCAGCCGTTCAAACCTAACTTTGGCACTCAGCAGCAGTTGAAAACACATAGCGCATACAACAGTAGAATACACGCATGATGAAAAGCTGCACAGTCTCCATCTATGCCAAAATGCTGCAATTGAGCTGCAGCGTCTGCTTTGTCCCTATCACCACTCCTCTTCACCTTGACAACCTGGGCTGCAATCCCTGCATCCCCAGCGAGCATGCCTCAGCACTTGCAATGCTATCAGGAATGTCAACCCCAGTGTCACTACGCATGGTATACCATCAGCAATCGCATCACCCTGCTGAATATCTTTTCCCACAGTGGCTGCATGTGCTGATCCTGATGTGTAAAGCCTATGCCGCAATGCTGCAGAAACTCAAAATCTGTGGCTACACTTTCAGGCAGGCTAACATCTAAAGACTGCCTCTTCATGCCGCGTGATACATGGCTGACAAAGACTGCTGCTGACAAGCCCTCTGCAGCGTCAGCTGAAGCTGAGTTGACTACGGCCGCCTGCACAACACATGTCAACTGTTTCTTTCAGTTGCCATTGAGAGTGGTCAATGCTGCTGCTTGCATGCACGCGCACCCCCCACCGGGACAGAAGTGACTCGCATGGTGCATCGTGGCTGCATTGTCTGTGGATGCAGTCAGGCTCAACTGCAGTTTTGAAAACACCAGTCAATCAATCCATCAATCAATCAATCAATCAATGTTCGTATGCTGTCTTGGGGACTCACTAGGTAAGTCGACAGATAAGGCTGCTTGAGATCTGATCCCTTGCATCTAAAAATGGCCTCAAAGTCCTGCAGAACTCATGTGTTTGATCAGAATTATACCCACTTTTACCAACATGACCGATATTGAGCTGTTGACAACGTTGACACCAGCAGTCACAAAGACGAGGGGGAGCAGAAACTGCCTGTCAGATCTCATAGGCAGTAACTCATCAATCTTTGACATCAGCGCTGATGCCGCATGGCTGCGACGTCTTTGAAATGACCCAAATCATTTAATTCATATGTCACAGTCCAACAGCTGATATTGGCAACAGTGGCAAAATCCATCACCAAGAGTGATGGTATGACGGCAGACAGGCTTGCTGACTCACCGTTCAGTTGCGCTTGGCCCTCCTTCTCTTACGCTGGTCTTCACGCCCTTCAGTCTGCTGAACCGACGCTGTACACATGTGGCCCACCTACTGAACAAAGCTTCTTGGTCCTTTTTTACTGTTGTCTTTTTTATGCTCTTGACTAGGACTGCAGTCCGGTTAACATGACGCTGCCTGGCGGGCAGTGGCTTCCCAACATGGACTTCAGCAGATGAAGGCTGAAACTGATTTGGCATGCACTGTGGATGAAGAAGAGCGCTTCCCTCCCAAGTTCCTGCCACTTTTTCAAAGACAATTTGAACTCGACACCTCTAGCTTTCTCTGCATATTTATGTCGACCTCAGCTGCTTCTGCCATGACGTGCTGAAATCGCAATCTAAATCAGTTCGTTACTATAGCTCCTGCTCACTCCTCGCCCCAGCACCGGATACCAACGCTCTTGGATGCGCCTAGCATTGCCAACAACAGATTTCTATGGGACCTGGCTTATTTGCACGCTGCTTTGGGGCCACAAAGACTGTAGGAGAAGCCGAGAGAAACTCTGATGTTGCAACCACTCAGAACGAGACACCTGTAATGGGTCTGCAGATGGTGCGCTGTCATGTTTGCTGCAGCTTGATCGACTGGAGCAGACTGGAGTTGGGCTAAGATGCTTCACACGCAGGGAGATGTTGTGAAGTGGACACCTGCAGATGTCCAGCGGTGGCTCTCTACTGTAGGGTCAGGCGAACATGCTTACATCTTTGAAGGCATGACTGGCCAAGTAAGCTTTTGCTGGAGTTCATGGAAAGCAGAGTGTAGTTCAGTTCAAATGACATAAGCGTAGTTGGAAGTCATTGGCCATGCTCAGAATGGCCAATTCGCATTGGCCAACAAAGTTGCTTGCAAGCTCAGATCTAGTGTGTAGCTCACAGTCAAGGTTGCATCTTATGCAAACAGGATTTGCTGGAGCTCACTGATGCTGAGATTATGGCGCGTGTGACTGCAAGAAAATCAGCTGCAAAGCTTGCCAAGGCTGTTCAGCACCTACAGCGCACCTGGTTGCAGGTAACCCATTCTGCAGCTATCGCAGCCTGCCATACCATCTGGCAGCAAGATGTCTGATAGCAGAAACCACGCAGTCAAGCTTGTAGTCAAGTACATCATGCTCTTTGCAAAATATCCAGTAACACAGCCTGCATGACAAATTAGTGCGGTGCCTCAGGTCACGCCATCTGGACCGCAGCCTCTGTCATCTTCCACTGACGGCACCAAAGTCACCATTCTCAGAGGCACTGCGTCAGGAGTCATCAATGTCCCCATTGACACCGCCAAGCCATCAGATAGCATCAAAGCATCTTGGGGCCCATCAGTAGACACACCAACTGCTGAGGCACACCTGTCTCAGTTTGAGCGCAATGCAAGTGTGCCCATCCCGACACCACTGGAGGCAGATCTTGCTGCTGAAAGGGCTGTAACACAGGCTTTGGCCAAAGAAATGTTCGACTTTGGGGTTGTCATTGACAACCCTCTAGCTGGCAGCAAGTCTCTTGGAGGGTAGGGATCGCAGCCTTCTTGTCCTTGCATTGCACCTGATCAAACTTGGGCAGTGCATGTGGACATGAACAAATTTTACAAGGTGAAATGCATGCAGGCTTTCATTGCTGTAGCTTGCTCAGCTCCAGCATGCTTTGGACTGCAGTTCAGCTGCACTTGCTTCAATAAGGGCACCTCCACTAATGTACCAAATGCCACACTGTGTGCCCATTTGCTATGGCGTCTGCATGGGTGCAGCAAGAGCTGCGTTCAACATGCAGTGCATGCCATCATTATGTTGGTCAATCTGCAGCTCTACTACTTCATCAGTGTCACTTTTTGCAGGAGCACTAACACATCTCCAGGAGCAGGTGGACCAGGTCACACAGCAACCATGGCCCGTTCAGCTTCCATGGCTCTTGCAGCACAAGCAGCAGCTGCAGCCTCGCTAAGGCGCCACACCCCCCTCACCCCAGTGTCACCCCCCTCACCTTCTCACACCACCCATGACTACACGCCTGGCAGCTTCACATACAGCGGCAGCATGAGTGCAACGCCTGAAGCGTTGATGAGCCGCCGAGCTGAGCTTGATGGCACAGAGGCTCTGAGTGCAGGTGAGCGCCGCTGCTTTGTGGTCCTCTGCATTACAACAACAGCATTACCAGGTGTACTAGCCGCTTTTTGCTAGGTATGCACCACATGCGTCTAAGCCTGGTTTTGTGCACCAACCATGATTTGTGCGATGCTGCAAATTAAATGCATGTCAACTGTAAATGAAATAATTATGTAATTATGTAATTCAGCTGCAATCCCTCATATCAGCTGCCAAGCCAAGGCTACAGCAAATACAGGCAGTGGTCTGCCTTGATGCGAATGCAAAATGACTGTTGCAGGTGCAGGCGTGTCACAGGCATCTGCCAGTCATCAACAAGCAGCTGCTCATGAGCAGTCCTTCACTCCTGAGAGCCAAGCTCCTGCATATGTAGTGGATGTGTCTGCTGAAGAGCCTTCTACTGCTGAGGAAGCATCCACTGTTGAGTTTGACGCAGCATCTGCGACCATTGACAGCAGTGCTGCAGAGCAAAGCAGCCAGGAGCAACAGGTAAATTTTGCTTTTGAATTCTGTGCAGATCAGACTTGCTTTCCATGCATGGGCTCTTAATTGCTATTGGCCGCAATGACAAACTGCATAGGGACCAGTCAATGTCTGGACCTGACCATCCTGACTCCAGTTTGCATGTTTCTGCAGAGTGCTTATCTGAGCCCAGAAAGGCAGCATGATCAGCAGGAACGCTGGCAGTTACCTGGCCTGACAGGCTCTGATGCAATCAAGCCTGAGGAGTGGCAGAACTTCTGCACCAAAGTGGAGCAACCACTGCCCTTGGGTGAGCTCCAGCAGTTCATTGGTAATGCCAAGTTGCCGTAATGACCTGCTGCTTGTTACCTGCTTTGCCAGATTAGGAGAAAGGTTATGTTGAGGTGCAAGTCGTCAATAATGTGCTTGGCAGAAAATTGGTGCTGCCTATGGGGTCATTTTTCAGTGGGTCTCACCCAGCATTGTGTGACTGCTGCAGATGATCCTCTGCCAAGCAATGCAGACGTGCTGCAAAACAGAGCTGATCTTGCTGAAGATGAGAACAGGGATGAGAACGATGTGGCTGCAGCAGAGAGGGCCTATGTCAAGTCCCTGGTCAAAAGGTAATGCTGTCTTGCATGTCTGTGGCATGTTTGCATTCAGCAGCATGTTGATCATGAGAGGGCCAAGACAAGCCTGATGCAGGATGACACATCAGACATTGTTCAGGCGCCTTTTCTGTAGTTGCATCTCATGTGCATTTGACTGCTGGGCGGCAGGGTATCATAGCTTCTGCTCCGCTAAGACACATGGAGGTGCTGTATAAGCTGTTTAAGCATGACGTGTAGGTTTGAGAAGTCTGTGGGTCCAGACTGGCCAGCACGCCGATCAATAAATGTCAGTGACACTGGAAAGGAGAATGCTGAGGCTGGCAGGGGCAAGACAGTTGGACAAGATTCTGCTGGCCAAGGACAGTACCTCGTCTTCACGCCTGTACCAGACCAGCCTCAACTGTAGAGGAGCTCAGGATCAGTTGTAGACTAGGCCACACCCAGTTGTGTACAAAGCCATGCATGATCTTCAAGTGTGATGCGTGTGCAGTGTATTTGGCTCTCTGTATGTCACAAGCCATTATTAGTGTCTGTTTGCTGGCTTTGAATGATGCGCTGGTTGACGAGTCATGAATTTGATTTCTGACATGTCACACAAATGGTGTGCATACAATGTTATGTATGAAGGTTACAGATCATAGCATTGCATTTTCAACGCTTGCACAAACTGCATAACCTACTCAGTCAGCGTCTGAGCATTAGATCGCAGTGTTGTCGTTCAAAAATTACAATTTCAAGAGGAGGTCAAAAGATTGTAATGTCTGGTCAACCTCATGCTGCAGCTACTTCCCAGCAAGGGTTTCAATCTTTCGCTGTGAATTTGTGAGCATGCTCGGTACGCACAATTTGCCAAAGCCACTTTCCGCATCCAGTGATAAATCGTTGGGTCGCATCAGGTCACCAAGTAGCGGCACCTGGCGCTTGACGAGCTGCTTTGGTATCAGAAGAACACTGTGTGAGGCCTGCAAAGTCTGCACTGTCAGCAGGTCCAATGGGCACGCGCGATGCCTTTCGAAAGCTGGAGAAGAGTTTCCTATCAGGCCAAAAAAGCGCTCCGATTGGGAGCTTGGACCTGCCTTTGATCTTTCGCAGGAGCAAGCTGTGTGCATGCAGCTGAAGGTAATGGATTGTTGAGCACCAGCACTGTGTGCTGCCGTGGCTGAAAGTGAGTGTACGGTTTCGACACATCAGCTGAAACAGTCTTTGCTTGCAGGCATTGCAACAAAATGACCTGCCAACACCTGATCACGGGGTTGAGGTTCTATATCGCTTTGCAGACTTCGACCCTTTTGCAAGGAGCTGCTATTTTGGGTGAGCGGTTTACCTAGCAATGCGTGCGGCCTCCAACTTGGCTCAAGCGCACCTGCCTCCCGAATAAACTTCGGGAATTCTTATAGTACGATCGCTTGGCTTCATAGTAATCAGCGGCAAAAAGACTTCTTGCTGTGCAGAGTCAACAGAGATCTAGGGCAGTTTGAGCGATTCAGACGCATTTTCCATACACCATACTACAGTGTCCTTCTGAGTCACCTTCATTACACCCCCCTCAGCTCTCTGCAGGTGCTGCCTTGTGGAAACGCACATGTTCACCTCCTTTCGCTTCCCTCCTTAGGGTATTGCCACCGCATGTTGACAACCCTGTGAGGCTCAATCCGATGCCCTACTGCTGCGGGCAGCATTGGCTCTCTGATGTTCACCTCCTTCTGCAGTCTTACCCAGGCATCATAGGTCTTCCTGTCCATGTTATTGGATTCTTTGGTCATGGCACCAATTTGCTTACAGGTCTCTGAGCTGCAATGGAAACAGCGTGTCTGGGTGAAGGGCTACAAAGGAAGTGAGGAGGGTGTTTTTGAGTTTTTCATGGTCAAGCGCCTTGGAGGCAGATATGATGGAACCTGGTTCACACGGCAGTTGACATGTGATGGTTGTCCTGGGGGCACATTGTCTGTGTAGCATATAAGCCGTCTCATGGTTCGAAGAAGTATGTTTCATTACTGTCAGGTTACAAGGTCTGTTTTCTGCACATGTATTATTTACATTTACAAAATCATTTTGGTTCCTTGTACCAGTAGGCTAAAGCGGGTTTACGGGCTGTTTTGCACATGTATCTGAGGCATGCAAAGTTGCCTTATATGTATTGTGTCGTGCTGCTGTAGATGAACGTGAGGCCAAATCAGGATGGAAGCTGCACTTAGCTCCACAGTGACCAGCTATCTCAACAAAGCAAGTCCTTATATTGGTACAGTACGTCCTGGCATGTGCTACTAATCCTTTTTGGTTGAATTTATGCAAAGCAGAATAAACTGGAGTCAAATCAGGATCTCCAGTCGACCTCATCAGTGTTCATGTTGCCTCCGCTCAGTCCTGCAAGGCATTGCAAACCTAGATCATAACTGACTCGTGTCAAATCCAGCACTGAATGGCTGACAACAAGCTGATAGTGCGACTTGCTACTGCTAATTGCATTCAGCAGGTGTCAACGATGATTACATGCTCATGGCATTCAGTGATGTCGCCTGCTGTCTGCTGCTTATCTGAACGCCAGCTGTTGCATACCTGAAATGAGGTGATTTGCAGCTCGCTGCTGCCCATTTGCGGTCTGTTCCATCCCCCTTGAAGACTGACGAGACAGCTGACCTGCTGCGTTGCTTGCCATTGAAGCTACTCTGGGCAAGTCTGCTGCCGTGGAGGCTGTCAGAGAGCCTCCTGTCCTGAGGTTGCTACGTGTGCGTCTGAAGCCTGCTGCTGCCATACCCAGAAAGATGTCAGCTGCAGCAACAGCAGCTGGGACCGTTTCTGACTGCTGTTGTCTGAACGTGGATGCCCCACTCACAGTCCCTGAGTTGGCTTCAGACTGTTCAGCAATGGGTGACAATGCTGCACCAGCAGACAAGCTTGCAGTGTGACGCAAACTGAGCCTCCGACTACTGCATTGACAGCTGCTAGGAGGTCATGAGTGCCAGAAACCTGCGCGCTGATGCCATGCTGAGCTGCAGCTGTGTCACTACCACTGCTGCCAACTGCTGCCATGCCACTCCCAACAGCCTCACTTGTGTCAGCTACTATGCCGCTAGCAGAGGGAACTGACACCCCACTCAGCATATTGTCAGCATGAGAGCCTGAGATCGATGGCTGTTTTATTGAGCCTGAGTTGGACTCAGTTGCTTGGCTGAGCACAGCGCCTAACTGAGTGTCCCTGGGACTAGCGGTGATGCGGGAACTGCTGCGTGACAGCTGTGCTGGATTGATCTGAAGCAGCGGTGCATCTTTTTGTTGCATGAAAGTCGGCGTGCTGACTGCAGGCTGCACTACTGCTGCACTTGCTGAAGCTGTGCCATCAGGTGACCTCTCAGCGGCATTGGAGATTTCCAACATTGGAAACATCAGACCAGGCTGTGAAGCGACGCCGAGAGACCCTGCAAGTCCTGCAAAGTTTGAGAAGTGCTGTCAATGCTGCACTTTGTGTGCGTACTAGGCACCGACCAGGGTACTGTGTACTTTGTCAAGCAGAGCTGGTCTGCAAGCCAACATGCAGATCTGAGAAGGGGGACATTAATGATAAACTACATCCCTTTGTGCCTTGACTCAGCAGCGCAATGTCAAGGCAATCAGGTGACGCACACCTGTCAGATCTGCAGGGTTGCTGCTTCCCGGACTGGACGCCACATCTGCTACAGTCTGACCCATGCTGACACCAACAACAGGTTGAGAGATGGCAAGCTTGCCAGCCAGCTCTGCTGTGCTGCCTTTGCCAGGTGGACTGCCAGGCCTAGCAGGAGGGGGAGGGGAGGGAGCTTGTGCCATAGCAGCTGCTGCAGCTGGCTGCTTGGAGGACTTCTTGCTCTGCTTGCTGATTGACAGCCTGGGTGTAGGCACCTGAGGGCGACAATGCTTTTTTCAAGATGCAGATGCATTTGATGCACCATTCAATTTGGAAGCAGCTTTGAATTTGGATAGCTTGTGGTACAGTATGCCGGCATGCAATTTTAAAGCAATTGCCTTGAGCAGTGCCCTGGCACTCAAGGCATTGAACAGAGCAGCCATGGTGCTCGGCAAGTTTGAAATGAGCAGTAAAGACAGGGGTCAACCCCCCGATCCTCAACTGTCATGTGTGTTCATCATGTGCCTTCTGTGCATGATCTCCCAACCAAGCTTAAGCTGATGCAACGGAAATTTGGCAAACAGCTGCATCAATAAACTCACTGGTGATGCAGGTATGCTGGAAGCAGCCAGGTCCCAGATCTCAAGCATGCGCGCAGTGCGGTACCGAATCTGCAGGTGCTCTGATACATAAGACCGCTTGAGCAGCTTGACTGCCATCAGGGTCCAATTCAGAAGAGCCCTCTGCAAGCAAGGGACACCTGTGCATCTGATGCTATAAGGAAACGCTGAGAAGCTGACAAAGGCAATACACACTCACAGAAGGAAGCTCTCGTGCTTGCTCTACCGAGGCTCCAGCCAGTGCGTTCACGCTGGCCAGTTGCTCCTCTATAGCAGCTTTGCTGCACCCACACAGAGATACTCAGCTTATATTGCCAGGTGTGCAGGCAGCAGCTTCACCAATAGCCTAGAAGTCAGAGCGCTTGCCTCAAAAACAGTGAAGATGATATCACTGTGATATTGGTCAGCTGCTGTCGGTTCAAAGGCTTACGGCTGACGGCTTTGTGCAAGATTTCATCCTGCAGAAAATGTTGGTTGCCTTCATAGCATAGTTCAGTGCGGACTGCCGCTAGGTATATAACGTCTTCATACCTTGAGCTTCAACAACTTCGACACTCCTGCAGAATACTCTTCGAAGTGAACTTTGGTGGCAGCTATCTTATTGGTCAGGTCTTGAAACACCTTTACAGGCTCGAGCGACATGCTTGGTGACACACTGCGACGTGTGTGCTCACGCCTGGAATGGTCCTTGCCTTCAATACTACTCACTCCATGCTCCGCAACAAAACTCGTCGCGCAGAGGCCGATGTCTGGGCAAGAGTATAGGATGCTTCGCTCAAGGCCTTCAGGGACAGGGGTTTAGTCATATGGTCTTAGTCATTACGATTGATCTGCAATGCCAACAGGAATGTGCCGCACCGAAGCGCAGAGGCACCATCGATCGCTGATCGTTTTGAAATTCATAACCACACAAGGGCAGCGCACGAGCATCTTGTCCCATGTGTGCCCATTACCCTTCCTGACGTTCCCAGACGTTGATCTCAGTGAATCAGTCTCCTACCACTATGGACGTCTTCAAGAAGGGCGTAGCTGTGTCGACTTGGCAATGCGCACCCGACAATGGCCTCTCGAACTGGAGCCAGTGGGCTAAATCAAGATGGCCATTTCAATGGTTTGGTATGAAGCGGGTGAAAGACTCAATCGAAGACACTCCAGATTTCTGGAACAGGTTCGTCCGGAGTTGCAGTTTTGTGCTTTGCTGTACGACATGGCTTTTCTCGAACCCTCCTTGTTCAACTTAAACTCAAAAGAAGCTTGGCGGGCCTCTAGGTACAAAGAAGATATAGAGAATGCCAGGAAGCTGGGTTGCAACTCTTTCCGGCTTTCTTTAGGTCAGTCATGCAGCTAGCAAGCAGCTCCTGTCATATGCAGGTTGTGTAAGATTGGCTAGTGTGCTTACAGAGTGGGCAAGGATAGAGCCTAGACAGGGGTACATAGATGAAGATGCAGTCAGCAGGCAAGCAAAACTTGCAGTTCCTGTATTGCCATTGTTGATCACTGACGCATGTGCTGAAGAGAGCAGCAAGATCAGCAGTTACACACCTTCGTAGACAGTCATTGTGCATGCAGGTTCCTTGAAATATTTGAATGCTTGGTGAGTCACACCGACAAAAAGCAGAAGCACTGTTCTTGTCATTGCAAGGGTAGCTGCTCAGTTCAGCGATCCCATCAGCTATGTGCAGGACCAATGCATGCAGTTGATGCTTCTTGAGGCATGTTGGCAGCATTGCAGGAGCAAAACAAGATGGAGCCAAGTGTGTCCATTCATCACTTTGTGCACCCACAATGGTTTGAGGAGCTAGGTGGATGGACCAAGGAGGAGAACATAGAGCTGTATGTCAAGTTTGCTGTTGAGGCTTTCAAGAGATTTGGCAAGCATGCCAAATTGTGGTCCAGCTTCAATGAGCCCACAGTATGTACAGTCACCCTGCCTGCAGGCCCAGCAACTAATCAGCTTGGCACACACTATCTCATGCAGTCTGTCCAGGCACCAAAAATCATAGATGTTGCAATGACCGAGCATGCAAAATTAGAGTCAGGCATGCATGGTGAGCTGCAAATGGCATGGTGAGCTGCAAATGGCATGGTGCACCAGTAAGACTGGCGTTCCTGCACAGACTGATGGAGCACAGGCTCTGACACTCCCAGCTTGTAACTCAATGCACACGGCTTTTGTGCCATATCCCAAGGAACAGGAGCAACGCTGTGGCCCTTGACTGCAGCATGAGTGCACTGTGTGTGATGCAGGCACTAGCTACAGGTGGGTATGTAGCTGGCAACTTCCCTCCCGGCAAGATGTTTCATTTCAGCCTGGCAGGGCAGGTGTTGATGAATCTGCTGAAGGCCCACTGCAAAGCATACACCGCGATCAAGGCGCTGCCTAATGCCTCTGGCACCAAGTTTGGGCTGACGCATGCCATGTGGAAGTTCAGACCTGCTGGCAAGGGACTGCTGTACCTGCCTGCCAAGTAAGTCTCCTGGCATTTCTATGAGGAGAATCATGTTGTGGTGACTGCCTGTGCAGTGGTCATGAGTATGGTATGCCATACTCTCTCAAGGCACACGGTTTACAGTTACTTTCGTCGCTGTCCTTTTGGAGGATCCTGATTGCTAGCCTTGACTGTATGCTTTATCTACGGCAGTGTGTGCAGCATGCCTGGTAGCAGCATGGTTGGTGTTGGCGTGTTTTCATCTGGGTGTTCATCGGTGGCCCAGGCATGTTGTGTGCTGACATGCACCTAAGACGCACCAATTGAGCTAGCTGCCCTCTGCTCTCTCAATCAGCCCTTTGTATGCCTTCTTGATTGTTATCTATTGTCTGCAGATTGTGAGTCTGGCTGATATGCAGGTGGGCATGTGGGTGGGGAACATACTGCATGGGATGGGATGTAGTGCAGAACTGGATGCTGACTGGCCACTTTGAGTGGAGGGTACCCCTGAGGGGGGTCGTGCACACCTGGCAGCACAAAGGCGGCAAGCCCCCTATGGACTGGTGGGGTATCCAGTACTACAGCAGGTACACCTCTTCTTCCACACTGCATCTTGCAAGGTCTGACATGTATCTGCTGTCACCTCTGCTTGCTGTCTGCATAGCCACTGTAGACTTTGGGACTCCTGAAATCATATCCAGGACCACCTTCTTTCTTGCTGTCCAGCAGCAAACCAAAGCTGTAGCGTAAACAGTGCCCAGTAGACACTGCACAAGAAGCATGCTGACTCAAAATTTGACATTTTAGCTCAGCAGACAGGTAACTTTTCGTGATGGTGGAATTCTACATTCTCAGTCGTTGTTGGTTGACTCTGTTGATGAGTTCCGAACACAAAACATTGAGTGATTGCAGGCCGACAGTGAATTGGGCAATGCAGCCAGCATGTCCCAAGGGAGAGATCATGTCCCTCATGCCATATGCCAGTGACCCAGAAGGCCTGTATGAGTGCATCCAGCGCTCCTCAGAGTTTGGCATCCCAATCTATGTCTCTGAGACAGGCTTCCCCACCTTCAACAATGACCACATGCAGACTGTGCTGGACAGATACCTCAAGGAGGCAAGATCCCTTGCTGATCAGAAGCTACGCTTACCCATGTGCATCTGTGGCTGGGTTCCTGCTGAGCTTAAGATGCACGGCTGTTGTGTTACTTCACAGCAAGCAAGATTGGTTGATCACAAGGGCTTGTCTAAGATCCTCTGTTGTTCTTCATCTGGGATGGAGTCCTGATGCTATTGCAGACACAGTCTCAGATCTTCTGTTCTTTTTCATCTGAGATTGTGTTCTGACGCTTTTGCAGACACAATCATGCATTGCGATTGTCAGGATCAGTGCAGCATGCAGAGTAAATGTGCTGATATAATGCATGGCGTTGATGTAATGCATGGGGCTAATATCATGTATGCTGCTGATATCATGCATCAAGGGCTGAAAGGATGTTCTATGTGCAGATTCTGAGGGCTATTGGAGATGGCATGGACTGTAGGGGCTACTACATCTGGACCCTTGTGGACAAGTAAGCGGTCAACTAGGCTGTGTGGCTACCGCTCAATGAACACAGTGTCAATGGTTGCATGCCTGCCAATGCACAGCAGCGTCCAGCAGCTGACACATGCAGATTGTTGTAGCACACACATCAGCAGCAATTCCTTGTCCTAAAAAGGTGCATCAGCCCCTGATTTCCAGAAGAAAATGTTCTTTCCAATGTCTCTGTTTGTCAAAACGGTTGTTCAAAGTCGCCATGCATGTGTTTGGGTTTGAGTCTTGGTCTAGCAAAAGAGACTTGGATGCGCCTGCTGCAGCTTTGAGTGGGCTGAGGGGTACACAAAGCCATTTGGGATGTATGCCTGGCGTCCTGATGGCTCCAAGGACAGAGAGCTCAAGGTATGATTTGGATGAATATTGGCTGAAGTTAAGCAAAGTGTGGAATGTGTCATTGGGTTTAATTATTCAGCAGTTCACATCTCATGACTGAAGTGTCTTTCAGCATCAGGAGTAGGATGCACTCAGCATGCACACATGTACGTGCCGTTTTGTCATGTATGTGCATTCTTTGCAATGTCATGAGGATGCCGAGCCAGTACTAGACCATTGGGTGCAGGAAGGAGCAAAGATCTTCATCAGATTCAACAACCTGCTGCCAGACAGCTATGAGGCTGTCAAGGCCATTGCCAGACGCGCTGTGTTCAAGCAGAAACCCACTTTTGCTGATGTGCTTGAAAATGCTGCAGCAACAGTTGGGCCAGGCGGCCACTGGGATAGAGCCATGGCATGAGATCTCAAGCATTGCATGGATGCCAATTTTTGCATCAAGTGCAACATGGGCCCCAACATGCCTCTGATGCATGTTGTGCAAGTGCTTGCGTGGACTGTTTTGTCACTATCACTTATGAATTGCAGTGTCCGTCGACATGCAGCTGGTTGTTATGGGCAATTCCTTCTGCCATTCAAATTGCAAGACGCTTGATTGCTCAAATTTGACAGAATGTGGCCATGAGATTGCGTTAGCTGCATCGTCTGTTGTGGTCACATTGTCCCAACCGTTGAACGTTGATGAATGTCCACCTGTATCATAACTCGCCAAGCAGACTGTGTATGTGTACCACGTGTTACACATTAGCAACAGCAGGCACACAAATGGACTGCCGTAGCAAATAGACCTGCTAGCTGCGCATGCCAGACATGTGCTGCTGAGCAAATTCAAAGAAGAAGCCTGGCATTCAAACGTAACGCCTCGTAACGCTCATTGAACCGGTTCGGAGGGCAACCGACTCTTCAACAAAGCAAGGCTTGATCTGGCTGTAGCGCATTTGCAACCTACACCACCTTTCGGTGTTGCAAGGTTGCGTCAGGCCCCTTATTTGCTCTCAGGCTAGGCAAACTCAGCGAGTACTTCGTCAGAAGTACGCACAATGGTACGTGGACAACACATGAACGATAAAATGTTTTACGCAGATTGCCACTCACAGCTTGTATGGCCCTTTCGGCGGGCTTATTTGTCTTGTGTCGAATGCAGATCCGGTCGCAA
>JAABUP010001508.1_pt1 | contig 48817 bp, 79 predicted proteins | sample 5559201 | NCBI WGS metagenome assembly JAABUP01 (sample SAMN10711887, study PRJNA513373) | rock metagenome | isolation source: Antarctica rocks | place: Antarctica | reverse complement strand
CTACAAGAAACATGCATGTTTTCGAATAACAAGCAGAAGAGATCGATTGAATGCTGTTGACCATCTACCTCTTGCAAAGCCTGGATCACCCTTTCCATGTAGTCCAGCTGCATATGCCAGCTTTTACCTGAGTTGACATAACTCACTGAAACCTTGCCTGGGGCAGCAACACAGCCTGACCTGACAGGCATAAGCATCGTATGGAAACTCCACTTCGACGCCGCGGAGGGAGTATGTGTGCATGATTTTACTCAGTGCCGCCTCTCACAGACTCGCGAGAAGTCACGAAGGCAAGCCGATGATCAACAAGATCTGAAGTGGTATCGGGCGCCAGCGTTAACGCGCCAGATGGCGAGAAGCCAGATAGCCGGTCGGATGAGTTGAAAGCTTGGACCAAGCGCCATAACTGCATCGCCACGCGCACGGCATCGCACCGCGAGCTGTACGTGTTCCCACGGTCAAAGCAAAATTTCAAACCTAGAGGAGTGTGTTGACCTAATAAGTGTTGGCCTGACCTAACAGCGTTGACTTGCAGGGCGCAGGGAACCATGTCAAGCTCCTGAGTAGGTTCGAAGGTGTTCTCGTTGGAGCTGTCAGCATGGGAAACTGCTGCTGCAAGTCTGGCGCTGCAGGAGCTATTGCTGCAACTCAGTCAGATAGGGGCGAGGATGGCAATCCTTCCTCTGGCATAGGGAAGGGCACCGGCAGAAGCACCTTGAACGGTGGCAGCGGAGTAGGCAATGGCAAGCAGGGTGCCTCGGTAACAACACCTAATCAGCATCATACTTGTTGCTTCGTCCCGAACCTAGGTGTGTTGAGTTAAGCAAGGCTTGCCACAGGCTGGTGGTGCTGGTGGACTTGGCCCGACCGACCCAAACTACGGTGCAGTGGAAAGCACATCGTCCGTCAAAGTCGCCGTGGTTGTAAGCATGCAGCTTGAAATGTCTACCTTCACGTGAGTTGTATCTTGTCTAGCTCGTCATACTGAGGGCTTAGACTTTTGAAAGCTTCGTGCAGGTTCGGCCTTTGATTGACCTGGAGAAGGCCAAGAAGGCCAAGGAGTGTGTTCAGGTCGAGCCACCAAACAAGATCAAGCTGCCACCTTTGCAGTTGGGATCCACAAACACAGAGGCGTACAACTTTGACTATGACAGGGCATACAAGCTAGACAGCAAGGAGGAGAGCAGGCGCTTGTTTGTTGAGCTGGTGCAGCCATTGCTGGACAGATATCTTCAGGGCTTCAATGTGACAGTGAGTGCTCAGCCTTGGCAGTCTCTGCCCACTGTGATTGTTGTCTTGGTGCAATCTTGGGGATCCTGAAGACCAGTTGGTGAAATGTCTTTGGATCTTGCATACCTGCAGACAGCAGCTTTGCTTTCTCAGTCTGCTATGCTTACAGCTGATGTGGTGATACTCCGCTGACAGTGACTTTAGAGATTCATGCATAGTTGGGCTCAGCAATCTTGGACTGTCGCGCTTTGCCACCAGGATGTCTGACTGAGTTGAGGGTGATTGCGTATACCCAGCGCAGCAGAAGACGTTGAGTGCATTTGCAGGTGTTTGCATATGGGCAGACAGGGTCTGGTAAGACTTACACAATGGGCACAGCAGCCTCTGTGAAAGAGGTTTCTGGCAAGGGGGAGGCAACAGGCATCATTCCTCGCTCCATCAAGTCCATCTTTGCAGCCATGCAACAGTCAAGAGCTGACTATGATGTGACCATGAAGGTCACTCCCTCCAAATTTCATGCCGCATTGATTTCATCTGCTGCAGCAGCTGCTCTGAACGCCATTATGCAGATATGACCTAGCTTCAGCAGCTTGCATCATGGCATGTGACCAGGACACGAAGATGCAGCATCTGCTGCACATGCCGCTAGCCAGTACCCACCCTTGCTGTGCAGACAGTTGCTCGTCTTTTGCCTCAAGTTGCTTTGGACTGTGTCTGGCAGTAGAGCACGTATGTAATAGTGAAGGCTGTGATGGCAGGTGGACTTTGTAGAGGTGTACCAGGACCAGGTCAGGGATCTGCTGATCAACCCCAATGAGGATGGCACAACCAGGATGCCTGTCATAGAAATTCGTGAGAGCCCTTCTCAAGGCATCTTCTTGGAGGGTGTCAGGTGACTGCTGTCTTCTGTATACTCCTGTATGTTGGCCTCTCCGTGCAGTCGTCGCCATTGGCAACTGCAAAGCACACTCATTAGCACTGTTGTGATATGCATCATCAGCATGGGCACAATGTGCCCAAAAAATGTACGGGTATCATGTCACTGTACCTATGGTTCAGTTCATGTGTTAGTTCTGAAACAGGTTTCAGATCTGGATTTGGCTTGGTCTATGATATGTTTGACATGCTGTTAAAATGCTGACTTTAACCTGGCTGAATGACAGCCTTTCAGCAGGTGCTTTCAGGCCTGGTTTCTTAACCTACCTTGTTAGGATTTCAAGGTTATTCTTCGTTTCTCAAGATGCAATGCACGAAGTCTGAGCAGTCAAGCAGGACACCCTCAACAGGCAGCAGCTGAGCATGCTGCCTGATGTCAACATTTTATATTTCCACACCCAACACCAGCAAGCCTTTACAGCACAGCATCAGTCAGCCATGCTGCGCCGCAAGCTGGTCTTGCTGTGAGCAGGGAAGTAGAGGTGAAGACAGAGACAGACATTGCTCAGCTGTTGGAAGCTGGCAACGGGCACAGGGCTGTGGCTGCCCACAACCTGAATGATGCGTCCAGCAGGTCGCATGCCATCTTCACGCTCACTCTGGAGCAGCGGCGCAAGCCAAATGCGCCCCCTGACAGCAAAGCTCCCAAGTTCTTGAAGTCCAAGCTGCACCTGGTGGACCTGGCAGGTATAAGATTTCAACATCACCCAGGCTGTACTTTGCTGCCAACTCTTCACTGCAGAAAGATGCACCACAAGGGCAAGGTTGATGCAGCTTGTTGAATGCTGCAGTCAGCATAACAGGAGCTGCATGCTGACCACAGTTGGAGTTGTTGGCCTTCCCAGCTGCACTGCATCCTGCATCCCACTCTCATATGAATTGATAGCCACGGGGATGTTAAAGGGCATGTCACTGCATTGCCAGCACTTGTTACATCACACGCTGTGATTTGACTCTCTTGCATGGCCTGGATTGGCTTCCCAGGTGAGGTGAAGGCAAGCTATTAGCCAAAGCTTGCATCCACGAAAGTTTGAGAGCGTTGCATGTGTGTGATGCAGGAAGTGAGAGGGCAGATGACACAGGAGCCACAGGGAAGCAGCTGGCTGAAGGCATCAACATCAACAAGGGCCTGTTGGCACTGGGCAATGTGATCAGTGCCCTGACAGACCGCAAGGGCCGCCGCCACATCCCCTACAGGGACTCCAAGCTCACTCGCATCCTACAGGTCAGACTTGCAACCTGTTTGAGGAGCTGCTTGTGTCCATTATGGTGGCCCAATGCCACCATGCTAAACGCGGTTTTGTGCAGCTGTGCACAAACCCTGCACGTATGTTCTGCGTTGTCAGCATGAACCTGCCTGTGCATGTGCCATGGAGAGAGAGTACATGACTGCTGAAGTCAAGCATGCTGACTCTGATGTGGTGCCAGGACTCCTTGGGTGGTAACAGTGAGACTCTCATGGTTGCCTGTGTCAGCCCTGCACAATACAACCAAGAACAAACGCTCAGCACGCTGCGCTATGCCAGCAGAGCAAGAAGCATCCAGAACAGCTTGCGTCTAAACAGCAAGATGTCTGCTGAGGAGGAGGTTTTGTATCTGAGGAAGGTGCTTATTGAAAGGGAGAGTGAGATTGCTCTGCTGAAAGAGCAGTTAGGCGCAGGTGCAAACAAGGGCAATAACAATATTAAAGTCACTGCAGTAACTGCCCCCTCCAAAGCATGGTAGAAGTCCTTGGATTTGGCTTAAGTCAATGTGTTCAGTGATTTGGTTTTGCTAGCCCAATATACATGTGTTTTTGTAGTAGACGAAGCTCAGACGAGTTCTTGAGCCAGCATTATTGCAAGGCATTTTGAATCATGTTGTCAGACAGCATTGCACTACAGTCTGTTCAGGGGAGTTTGGATTCACTGGGATCCCACAGGTATGTGAGGTGTATATTGCATTGGCCTTGTCCAGTTGTGTTGCTTACTGTGCCTATTTGTTTCGTGAGTCATGGAACACAACCACAGACTTCTGATCACGGTACACAATTGCCAATTGGACAATGCTTCAAGCTGGCAAGGGCGCTTTGCTTGGAATAAGGGCATTTCACGAGCGGCAACATGTTCAGCTGGAGTTGTCCTTGCTATGTATATTCGGTCGCTAAGCACAGTCCGCGACCTCCCACCAGCTTTGTCTTGATCATATCGTTTCACCTCAGCTATCCAAATGTGGTGACGATTGCTGACGCTGTGAGGATATTTCGGATTGATCTAGCCTGGTGATCATGACGACTGCTGGCGACACCGTCGCAAAGGTGCACAACCTGCCTTGTAACATTGAACATACCGGCACTGCACCGGTTGCATCTTATTTCATGCCGACCGCAACAGGTCCGAACGCAAGGTCCGAACGTCTTGCAGTGGCTTCAGCTTGTTGGCCTGTCAGCTGAGTGACGCGTCCCTATGACAGGCACAGTTGTCGACGGTCTGCCGATTCAGGAGGCAGCCTTTCGGGGCAGGAGATTAAAAGGTGACACAGCTGCAAAGCACGGATGATAAACTTGCAGAGTGTCATCTTTGGGCTTGGTAATCGGCAGGGGTGCAGTTGCCTTTGCCTGCTGGATTTTGTGGACATCTGTTGCAACGAGCATCAGCTGGAAATGAGCACAAGCAGCCTTGGTCCTGTGTGACTTTCTTTGATAGCTTTACCTACTGGAATCATGATGCAACTCCTATAAAGACAGATCCTCTGCGCAAAGTTGTAGACTGGCTGGAGTTGTCACAAAAGGTAAGCTGATTCTATGTTGCCTTTGTTTGTTGGCAAACAACTCACAAGCAACCGAGCAATGCTGGCTGCAGCTCCACTGTCCAATCACTGCTGATCAAATCCAAGAAAAGATACAGCAGAAAGGGTTGTGATCTTCTTCAAATCAGCTGGCAATTATCCTTGCATACATTGGTGGGGAAAATGACTGTGCTGGCACCTCAAGACGATTGTGCTGCCATTTCTTGTCCCCCAGACTCACTGAGTCATGACTCAGGCATGTGTCCTGCAGCCTGTCTGTGGCAACTGCCACATCTTCAATACACCTAAACCGACAGCTATTTCTGTGCACGAAATGAGGTTGAGGGTGACTGATCACTGGCATCAATGGCTGTCTTGTGTGTTTCACAGCCTCTCAATCAACAGTTGTATGTTATATTGTAGCGGTGCGTACCACAAACAATGTCGTTCACATGCACCAATCTTCATGGTAAACAATATTGTATCAACAGAAAGTCTGCTAGTTGTACTTTCTGTGCGTTGAGCAATCTGACCTGAAAGCCTCTTGTAGACGATGACATATCGCAAGAATTGAAATTGTATGGCCTGCCTGGTTTCGGAGCAGGCGCAGAATTGGAATATTGTCGCTCAAGTCCACAGCATGCAGGCACGACCCGAATGTCGCATGTCACGGTCGGTTGGAAAGCCATACTCGAGATAGCTATACCTTCCATCTTCCTGAACGGTGCGTTATATGCTTCCAAAAATGGTTGCCTAGGCCTGGAGTCAACTCTGCTTGTCAACGTTATCCCTTTGCGCACTGTTCTGAGGGTGAGACCTTGTCTGCAGCCGCTCCAAATGTAACAGTCACCCTTCAAACGGCACTTCTTGGCTCCTATGGCGGCAGTGACATGCAAGCTGGCTTTGCAGCAGTGGCAACTACAGCAAATACAGTTTGCTTTCTGTTCAATTTTCTGACGGACGGAGTGAGTGCCAAGCTCGGCAAAAATGCAGGAGCTGCAGACTGGGTATCTCTCAGGAAGCATGTGAAACTAGCCCTCATTTGGTACAATCTCTTTCGTGCCTATGCTGGCATTCGCAAACCTAAATACAGACCATATTTGGCAATGGAGTTGTTCTAACACCCCCTCACATGAAGCAAATTGCATGCAGTGGTCTGGCAGGGGGAGCTTTGGCATGCAGCACTCTGGCTGTGCTGAAACACCCAATCACACTGCTTCTAAACCTGCAACCGGAGGTTTTGCGTGGAGCCACACCATATTGGTGGGTGCGTGTTGCCATCACGCCTCTGGTTCTCGTCAGTATGAGTATCAGTGGTGTACTTCAGGTGGGTGTCTCCAATCACATGGTGGAAGGACTAGTCATTGTATGGATTGCTCTGGCTTTCAGTCATCAAGCCATGCCTGTACAGGATTGTATTCATTGATGGCAGATGCACAAAACTTGATAAAAGCACAAGACAGACGATACCTTGTGCCATACCACGCTGTTCACATATGGTGCAGTGATGAATGCGCTGTTGCTGAGAGGCACATAGATGTCACAATGTGATGCAGGGGTTCAACAGAGTGACTGCAGCAACCATGCTCATCAGTGGACAGGCCCTCTTGGAGATAGCAGGCACACTAGCTGTGTTCTTGGGTGGCCTGGGATCTCATGAAACCTACCTACGCAACATGGGATTGGTCACCCTGGCATCAGCCTTCATCTCGGCATGCGTAGGTATCACATCCCCTAGCTTTGAGAATCCTGTAGCAGTGACTCCAGTTGCTGCCAATGATGGGGTGCGATGGTGCTGACTTGCATGGCAATACTGTTGCGCTTCACACTGTGCTGCTGATTTTGAAATGCTGAATGTCTGCTTGTGACGATATCGCAGTCTGCTGACATGATTGTTACATGCAGGGCTGCTTTTAGTGAAGCTGTTGCCTCCTCCTATGACATTAGCGCTTGACGATAGACAAGAGCCTCTCATTGCAGAAGACCCAACCTGTACTTCTCTGCCTGCAGATGTGCTGTTGCACACAGATGAAGAGGCACTGGTGAGTTGTGGTGCAGCCGAGCAATTAAGATTGCAAATGTTGTTGTGCTAGTTTGTACATCCTCCAGGCTTGCTACATATTGGCTGGGCTGTGCTGTGCTGTGCTGTGCTGTGCTGTGCTGTGCTGTGCTGTGCTGCGCTTTGATTTGCAGTTGCCAGCCCTGCTCTTCAGGTGGTTGGCCCAGTGGTTGCCAAAGCAGAAAGCGACACCCCTAATGATAACAGCCTTATGGGCTTCTTGTCAGATGGCGCCAGCATGCTGGTCAGGTCCACCTTGCTTCAGGTCAGCCAATCTCAATAGCAATCTCATTCACTGCTGCAACCTTGCCAGCTGCTTATCAGCCCATCTTTGAACTGAGCTGACAGTACATGTGACTGACAGCTCAAGCTCTGTTGTGTCTATTGCTGTGATGATGTCATGGGCTCCTTGGTTGCAGCCTACATGGTCCCTGTTGTCGTGCAGGCAACCTTTTTCTTTGCTTTGGCAGTGGCGTCTAGGATGGGAACAGCAGCCCTGGCTGCACATCAGATTGTAGCTCAGCTTTGGCTTCTGACCTCATATGTGACAGACGGCTTTGCTGTAGCTGGTACAGTATTGGGCAGCAGGCTCTCCCATCAGCGGCTCGACTCGACCAATAGCAGTGACACAAGGTACCGCTATTGACACTATTGGTGCTTGCCTGACGTGTACAGAGCATATCAAGACTGGCTGTGGATCTTGACTGTCAGGAATTGTGTTGTAGCAGAAACTTGTTGACACTGCCTGCACAACAGTGTGTGCTTATGTTGCAGCAAGAGGTTAAAGAACTTGCTGTCTCACAGCAAAAGTTATTGATAGTTTCTGCACAGCACAGTGATACAACCAATGCTCCATTATGCGCTCATGACCATTGCTGTGATTACAGGAGCCTACAAGTCTTGTGCAACCGAGTACTATTGAGCGGTCTTGCCATTGGAACATTGTGTGGCATTGGTTTCTTTGTTGCAGAGGACTGGCTGATCTCCCTGTTCACAAAAGCTGATGTGACAATTGACATTCTGCATAATAATCTATGGTCACTCCTGTGTGTGGTGCAACCCTTGAACTCTCTTGTATTTGTGTATGATGGTCTGTTGTACGCTTCACAGTCTTTTGCATTTACACGCAATGTCATGTTGGTAGGGTTCTGTTTGGTGTTTTGTCCAATGATCACTGTAGCACAGTACACAGTTAAGGCTTTGTGGGGTGTCTGGGCGGCTAAAGCTGCACTGAACCTGTGCAGACTGCTAGGAGGAATGTATCGCATTCACATCTGGTGGTTTCAAACTGCTGAATCACTGAGTAATGGTACAGTGTAAGCATGCACATCCTTGATCTGCTACTTGCGCTGACGCTTGAAGCTGTCCCTCTCATGCTTGACTTGTTCTAGCTCAGCCCTGAGCTTCATCATCTTGCTTTTCCATGTTGCATCCCTGCGATCATCTCCAGCGGCTGTCATTGATGTCCTGAAGGCTAGTCTCTCTTTCTCCAAGCACTGTTGCATGTTTTGCCTCTCCAGCAATGCTCTGTCCATCTGGGCTTGCATGGCACGTGTTGTGCCATCACACTGCAAAGCACGCTAAAGCTGTTTGGGCGGACAGGAGAGCACACATCTTGACTGGTTATACATAATGAGACAGCCTAGTTGAGGAACCCTTTGCACACAAGATATTCAAAGGCAATTCCTTGCTTTGGTCTTCATCGTGATGATAATGCAATCTACTCATGGCATGCATACCAGATCACAGCAATGGACATTACACTATGGAATCTGCAAGGCTGTCTTGACCTGATGCTTTGTCTCTTTCATCTGCTGGGAATGGCCTTGTTGAATTTGCTGTAAGGAAGCCACAGCAGCCGCATGGGCTTGTTTTTCTGCACTGAGCATACTGGAGAGGTGTGCTTGACTGGCCTCACTACGCTTCAAATTCTGATGCATGTCATTCTTTTCCAGCTCTGTCTGTGCAGCCATCTTGTCCAGCTTGCTATGGGCAGCTGCAGCTGAGAAAGTCTCTTATGATCCCATCAAAGCTGAGAGCTGTTTTTACAGTAGCATATTACCGGAGAGGTCAGCGAGACACTGGTTGTAAGCTGTTTGCAATCCCAGCTCCTCACTCAAAGCGGCATTCCTAGTGGCCAGCATTTGCTGCACACGAGTTGCCTCACTGTCAAGCTGCTGGCATCGTCTAGTCAAGGCATCCTGGCTTTGAGCCAGCCGATCACGATCTAGTTTCAGAGCTTCACTCTGAGACCTGTCTGTGTGCAGGGTATTGTGCAGTTGCAGCACTTCTGTGACAAGCTCTTTCATGCCGCCGCTATGCAATTTTAGGTTTGCGGAGGCCGTCAGATATTGCACAGCGAGCAGCGCAGCTGCAGTACATGTCGCGCTCGTACACTAGCCCAACAGCGTGTCAAGCTGATCAGGCGTGAAATGCAACAATTTGAATTGCATGCTTCGCAGCAGTCGAAAATTGGCAAAGTCTGGCAGAACCGTCGTGCTCATACATCATATCTTCATGGCCGAGCTTATCAATGAGAGAACATCATCATGTCACATAATGTACCAATTGTTGGCAATGCCAACTTGGCATTACACGCTAAAGAGCAAGACCAAAGAGGCAGAAGATTCAATTGATTGCAACTTGCAAGTGGTCATGATCAGTTCTCAATTAACTAAACAGAAGCTCTGTATATAGAGGCCCACCGTCAATCCGTTACTTGAAATCTCAAACGAGCCTCGACAAGAGCTGTTGTGCTACACAACAGCAGCAGACGGCTGATCTGGCAAATTTTCATATCCCATGGCATCCCAGATAAATTTGGACAAGGGCAACGGCGGCGGCGGTGGTGTACGAGGTGGAGAAGGCAGTGGCGGCTTCACATCTGGCAGCAACAGGGATGGTGGCAGGCTGCATGCTGCACTACCCACTGCTGCCTGAAGAAAGCGGTCATCTGACCTGAGCGACTGCTCTGCAAGGCTGCGCATGATTGGCTTGATGTCAGCAGCTGGCAGCTGCTCTGAAGTGGTGTTCAACGCCATGTATTGCAGCAGCACTGCAATCTGCTGAGCAAGCTGATCTGTGGCTGACGCAGTCACCTTGGCCAACTGCTTGAGCAGGGGTGAGTCAAGAAGAAGAGTGACAAATGCAGGCTCCTTGGCAAGCTCCTGCGTGCATCAGACATGACAGGTTCAAAGCAATCAAAAGGTTGCTTGCTTCACTTGTGATTGTGCTGGAAAATGTGTGCATCTGCAGGAACTCCACACAGTTGGCACATGCACATGTAATGATGCATTCAGTCAGACAGCATGCATGCAAGCCTGTCCAGCATGTGTGCCTGATGCAAGCATAAGCACAGGGTCAAGCACAGGGTCAAGCACAGGGTCAAGCAGATTTGCTCAAATTGTGCTGACCTGCAAGCATTGCACTGCTGGCAGCTGCACTGTAGTGGGGAAAGGAGGCAGAAGCTCTGGAGGTGGCACAGCAGCCAATAGAGGAACTGCCTCAGCCTTGCCCTTCCCACCTGCCTTTGCCTTGCCATCTGCCTTTCCCACTGCTCCTTTTCCCACAGCCGGAGGTACAGCAACTGGCGGTGCTACTGGCAGTTGTGGGGCATCAGGGTTCAGAATATTCAGGAGAACTGACAAGCAGATCATGCTACTTGGGCTGCTGTCTGTGCTCAATATGCTGCTGCGTACAACAGCTGACTGCAAGATGGCTGCCAAGAGCTGCAAAAGCCTGCTCTGAAGCCTGCTTGATTGAGGCTTGTTGGCCCAAGCAGGTGCAGCACCTGTGCTGGCTGTTGCTGCGGCAGCAGCATCAGAAGCAGATGGCCCGGCATAGGGTGTTGGCAGAAGAGCCAGAATGGTCTGCACGCCATCTCCCTCATGCACCTGCGCAATGATAGTGCAGCTTCAGGAAAATGGCCATTCCTTTCCATGTGGACGTACAGAAATGAGCGACTGAATTATGGATCCTGCTTTGCAGTCCAGATGTACAATTGACTGCCAAAACAAAACAAAAAAAACAATGGTTTTGGGCTCATGATGAGCTAGGTACGTGCAGGGCAAATCTTGCTTCTCCAGTGCATTCTCCTCTGTGCATCCCTAATGGCCTATCAATACAACACTTTTGATAGTCATGCAACATTGTAGACCTTGGGCAACCAGGTGAGCAAAACCCCTTGACTATAACAAACAAAAGCATTTGAGGGAATCTATCATCAGGCATTTTGACAATATGACCTAGCTAGCTGAGTGCTTTCCTTTGCAGCTGAGACTCTACACAAAAGGTGTTGCACCTGTGCAGTATGACAACATTTTGGCACATGGTGATGCAAGGACATGTCACAGATGCGTCCAAAGCATTTCATTCGGAAAGCAGCCAAAACTGACAGCGATGCAGTGCCTAGCAGGACGTGGAGGATAGACATTTTGCAAATGCAGTGCAAGAGCTCAATACGGATGTGACCTGCAATGACTTTCATGCTCTAGACATCCAACACAGCGCATTGACATGCTCAGAGCAAAAGTGAAATTCAAAAACAGGTTTCACCTGTGCCGCTGCATGTGGCTGTGTCTGCACCATCATGCACAGCAACAAGGCTGCATGCTCCTCTGCTCGTGTGTTACCGTTTGTGCTAGCCCCAGCACCTGTAAGGTGCAAACAGCAACAGAGGCTGGATCTACAGCCAATGATGAGCTGCAAACTTGGTCATGCCAGGGAACAAAAACATACCCTTGAGCAGCTGTAATAATACTTGGCTTGCACCCAGCGTCTGTAGATGTACGCAGGCATGGCAGCCTGGTGATGGTCTGGCTATTCGACACAGGGCAAAGCATGCTTGCTCCCTCACAGGGGCTGCCACAGATGAGCTACACAGATCCAGCAGACCTTTCACACCATCAGGCACAAACGAGCTGCATGCAGCATCATCCATGGCCAAAGCTGCAGTCAGCTGACAGGCACGCTCCTGCACACCAAGCATACTGGTAGGTCGTGCATTGATCTTCAATGTTGACACTTCGCATGGAGGGCCGAAGCTGGAGGGGCTGCCTGGTATGGTGTCTAACCTGTATCTTTGGGCTTGTGTGCTGGTAAAGGGCGCATAGAGGAGCGGTGCTTAGTGTGCTCAGCCCCTGAAGGACACGAGGGGAGGCAAAACACATGGTTGCCAGGCACCTGAGACAGCCTTCCAAGAACTCCTTGCTCAACACCTATGTCATAAACACAGGAGAGATACAGGTGAAGAGACAAGCCAGATATGCCTTGATAAGCCAATTGAGAACCAACAAGCAAAATACGTACCTTTGGTGCACCAGCTGCTGACTTGGTGTTGATGAAGCATGATTTCCACAAGGACTGCAATGCAACAGGCATATTTCAGATGCGTCTGCTGGACAAGAATGTGATTGCGAGAAAGCTGGTTGTGTCACTTACCTCAGCACTGCTGAAGTTGCATATGGCTTGTTGTGCTACCCCTTGCCACGCTGCAAAGCGGGCTAGACATTGAGCGCTGAGCACTTGCACCTCATTTGTGTCAGAGCTTGCAAGCACCAAGAGACTGGTGAACAGCTCAGAAGAACTAACAGCAACCTGCAGAAGTGGCATCATGTGAGCTATGTTACTCTGTCATGCCAGTGGTTCCAAACCAGCTGCTTTCCTGCTGTTAGCTACCTTGGCACCAGCATACTCTCTGATTGCAAATAACCTTGTCAGTGCCTGCTGTTGTGCCTCAAAATCACTGCTGCGCAACTCTGCAACCACAGAACTAAGATCTGGGGCGGTGCTTTTGTCCTCAGGCTCTGGTATTGGAATTGCAGGCTTTTTGGCTTTGGACGCAACTTTTGGAGCCATCAGTAGTGTCCCTGGCTAGACTTCACGACTGCAGTTTCATTCAGTTGAGCAAAGCACATGTGACCCGTGCACCCGATGAGGAGTTACAGCGAGCCATCTGAGCGGTCAACGCAGCTGGGGCGGTCAACCATCAATCTTGACTTTTGCTGCTCAATCTACCGAGGTCGCTGCGCTTGAACGTCAGTCGCTGCGTTGGGACCGATGGGCACGATGACAGCCCATGTCGGACACCCGCTGCATACATTGCCATGCCACCACCATGGTACCCGCACCAGATTGCGGCAGGGCACCCGCTGCATGGCCCAAGCGACAGCCAAGAAAGTGAGGATCAAGCCACCTTCCAGCTCGACAGCGGCGACGGAGCTAGAGGCCTTGAGCCAATGGTCAACCATTATCCCTGATACTGTCCTAATGCAGAAAATAGAAGAGCTTGAGCTGCAGGCTGCAACAGTCAGCAGCACTGTGCTTGCGGGCATGATGGGCAACCCCAGGGTTGCCAGAGAATATCAGGCAAGCTGAAAGCTGCAGACAGCACAAGCTCTCTGCTGCAGACAGCATGCTGATGATACAGTTGCTGCTTCATAGATGGCCATTGAGCACGGAATCCAGTACGACAAGTGCAAAACAGACTCCGACAAACTAGCATGCATCCTGGATAAAGCTCTTGCAAATGTTGGGGCAATATTCGCTGAGCAAGTGGAAGGGCGAGTGAGCACTGAGGTTGACCCAAGAGCGGCTTATGATACAGGTCTGCCGTTGTGTGCTGACGCCAATCTGCTGTCAACAAGTACACCATGCTGTATGTCATCGTGTGCAGATAAGGCGCCATGCAATTGACGTATGCCATGCAGACAAAATGCTGTCGCGGGCTCACAGTCTGATAGAGAACTACAAAGAAAATGGCATCAGCTCAGATCGCATCCTGATCAGACTTCCAGCCACATGGCAAGGCATTCAAGCAGCTAAGCAGTTAGAGCAAGAGGGCATAGCCGCTCATGTCACCCTGATTTACAGGTATTGCATTCTACTCACGCACCAATAGTCTTGTTTTGGGTCATTGTGTAGCAGGGTACAATGAGCTATAGGGCATCTAATGCGCAATGTGGGATTTTGCCCTATAACACATTGCTCTCAATCGCAAATGCAGAGCTGTGCATGCCAGCATTGTCTTCCACATATAGTCAAAGAAAGCTTTGTTCTGCATTGCAGCTTTGTCCAGGCTCAAGCTGCAGCGCAAGCTGGCGTCAGTGTGATCCAACCCAACGTTGGCCGCATCATGGACTGGTACAAGAAGCACAGGCTACATTAAAAACCAAAGGGTGAGCAGATGAGCCAACAAAGCAGTGCATCTGGAAATTGGGCAAATGCAATGTCCTGACAAGGCACTATTTGGGCATGCTCTGTATGTTGCAACACACCCATGAGACTGATGCAGTTCAAGCCTGTGCTGCTATTGTGGCCATTGCTTTTGTGCTGCAGCAACATAACTATGTCGTTTGTACTTTGCGTTCACTGCTACTCATTCTAGCAGTGTGATGTAAATGCTTACAGACTGACAGTAAATTGACATGTGTATGGTGCATGACAGGGGCCTCGATCAGACGGCGGCAGTCTGTTTGACAATGACAACCCTGGAGTACAGCTTGCAGAGCGAATCTACAATTACTGCGCCAAGTATCACCCAAAGACCAAGGTCATGGTGGCTGGGTTCAGAAGCAAAGCAGGTCGACTTTATGCTCTGGTCATTGCATTTTCTGCATTACCTGCAGTGGCTTCCTATCCTGTCAAATGCCATTGCATGTCAAGGCTTGCAAAACTAGCCACTTGATGACTGATGATGCTGCAGATGCATTGGCTTTGGCTGGGGTTGACTACCTGGTTCTCAATGAGCGCATTGTAGACTCCCTAGACAAGGCGACCACCTTGCAAGGCTACAACGATGGTTTCAGAGCAGATGAGAAAGACGATGAGTCAGGCGTTCCACAGCAGCTGTCATCTGACTCAGCTCAGCAGGTGGAATTCAGCAGCTCTGAGACAGTGGAGGTGACTCGGCAGCTGTTTGAGGAGGGCCTTGGCATGGCAGGCTTGGAACTCCTTGACACAGGCATCAAGGGTCTCGTTGAGGATGTGAACCGGCTGGAACCTATCTTCTCCAATCTTGCCATAGACTCTTTGTAGAGCGCCATGACACAGAGATTGCCTCAAAAATCACACCTGTGGGGCGGGAGCGGGCTATGCAGCAGAGACTTAGCTTATATACCATACTGAGCAGAGCAAGTAGTCATCACAAGAGTGGTCAAAGCATGTATGTAGCAAAGGATGTGTTACAGTTGCAATAGAGCAGATTACATCATAATTATCGCGCAGTTGATGTGCAGTTGATGTGCAGCATATGTTTACATCCATATGGCTCAGCCAATGATGTCTTGTACAAAATGCATTTGGTTCAAATGGATTGTGCTGAGTCTCAGGTCCCCGCAACCCTGTACCAGCTAATTATTTGCTGGCTCAATACAAGCTGCATGCTCTGAAATCAGACTTTCCTGTAAATTGCATATTGAATCCGTCTGCGCAATCAGGTTGACCTTCCATCCTTCAGGATCCACCCTTCTCAGGACCGGCGAGGGGGCCCTAGGGTCAGTTCAGTCGGCATCAATTTGCCCTGTATAGGGCTACCTTCAGCAACAGAGCGCATGCAATTGTGCAGTGCCGCTTAGGCTGCATCAGACTTCTTAATCCCTAATCAAACGTTGCGGTCATTCGCCTTCTTGCACCGACACATCAAGAAAGAAGACATCTGAGTGTTTTGAGTACCATGCCAAACACCTTCAGCTTTGTATACATCCCAGCGGCTGTGTAAGTAAACAAGCACTGCTGTTGATGTTGCCTGAGCAACGACTAACCAAGCATGCTTGTGGTAGGTCGGAACCTATTGAGCAGTGGGAGGAAAGTTTCAAGCCTGACCATGAAGAAAGCGAAATCAAGGCATTGACAGATAGGTGCAAGGTGGGCAGCACCTCAATCAGATCAACAGCTGATTTACCGAGCTATCTGGCCAAGTGTCTCCCTCCATGTGATGCAGAGACACTTCTCTAAGGTCAGAGGGCCTAGGACACCAGAACAGAAAGCAGCCCGGCGAGCAGCACTCATGCAAAGTGTCCCGGGCAATTCAGATGTCGATGAAGCAATGCTGGACACTGCCACAGCGATGAGCATGGTATGCCCCACTAGTCTTGCTGCTGTTGCTATTCTGCTATATTGCTGTGCCGATGCACAGCATCTGAACAAACGCTTGTCAAGCCCTGCATTCATTGGTCTGACTCACTGAAAGCTGCCTGGACACTGACAGGTGGAGCACACCTCGCTGCTCTCTAACAGCAAGGACAATGAATTCATCGGCATCAATCTATACACTGATGATGAGGCTTCCTTTTCAGGCGCTGGCATCAATCAGCGGGCCTCAGAGATAGCTTCATGCTGTGGTATCCAACTGCAGGCAAGGCGTTTTCCATGTCAGCCACTGCATAGAATCCAGCATACATCTGATGTCAATGCCTATGTCAAAGGTGGCTGCAGACATTCACAGCATCAGACACGCATGAAATGTCTGCAGGTGAATGGTGATGCTTTCATAGGTAGAACTTTTGACAATGGGGATGACTTCAAACGACTTGATTTCACAGTCTCTGAGGTGTCCAGCAGTGCTGCATGGGTTCAGGTGAGACCACTCATTGCCTTTTAGTTGCTTCATCCTGGACACCACCATCTGCTCCTTGAGGTGGCATAGTCCTGGAAGCTGATGAGCTTGTGCAGACATGCTCAATCACTGCTAACCTGCACAATCTTCCTCACGAAGTTTGGTCCAGCTTGCAAATTGCATGACTGTGTGCTTCTGGGTTGGCTGCGCAAAGTCCATGTCGCTCCCTCATGCTGCCACAAGTGATGACCACCTTGTGTGATGACATCTGCTTCTGCTTAGTCTTGTCAGGTCTGCAGGAAGCCAGAAGACAGAACGAGCGGAAACGGCAGCGAGATAGCCCTGCCGCATTGCAGGCTCGTCTGGCAGAGCCCTCCCAAGCTGCCAAGCCAGCTACGGTCACAGTGAGAGAGGTACCACCAGCTGAAGCCCTCAAGGAGCAGGGCAACACTGCTCTCAAGCAGGGCAAGCTACCTGAGGTACTTGTTTCAGCTTGCAAACTGTAGGCTGTTGTTGGGTTTTCCATGTGAAGCCTGCAGTCACACACAGGATCATCTTGCCAGGACATGATCATTGTTTATGCATGCATGTGTTTGGTCGTTTAATTGTTTGTCCATTCTTTTGTTCTTTCCTTCATGCATTCATCCATCCATGCATCCGTTCATCCATACGTTCGTTCGTTTGTTTGTTTGTTCGTTCATTCGTTTGTCCATTCATTCATGCATGCATTCATTCATGCATTCATCCATCATGTCTTTTCCCCTTTGGTCAGAAATGTACAGTCATGTAATTATTGCACAAGCTGCATGTTCATACTGCTGGATGTATCAAAGAGGATACCCAGGTAGAACAAGCTTGTCAACCTGCATTGCCTGCACAACTTGATCGTGCCAAATTGCAGGTTGCGCTGACTGCATGCTCTTTTACACAGGCAGTGAGGCTGTATAGTGAGGCGCTGGAGACAGATAGTACACTGGCAGCTGCTTACAACAACAGAGCATTAGCACACTTGAAGCTAAATAATCTTGCTGATGCTGAAGCGGACTGTGGGTATGTGCTGCGCCTGGAGCCCCGTAATGTGAAGGCTTTTTTGCGCCGAGGCTCTGCCCGGTAAGTAGGCAACATGTGCCATGTACGTAACACATTTGCTTTTGCCTGCAGAGCATGCTTTTCTATCAGAGTGGATGCAGCAGGTTGTCTTTCTGTATGCCATGTCAATCTGCATTATGACTGTATTGTATGGTGCACATGTGTGCACGAAAGATGCAAGCGCTGGTGCAGGGAGGCCATGAACAGATTGCAAGAGGCCATTGAGGATTACAAGGAGGCTATTGTGCTGGAACCGAAAAGCAAAGAAGCTCTGAGCAAGCTCGCGTCTGTCAGGCAAAAGCTGGATGACTGCAAGAAGGATGTGCAGGATTGAATATTAAAAGAATCTGCAGCTGATGCGTCCGTCAAATTGCTAGTTACGCATGACAAGTGTAATACAGTGTAGGTCAAGGAACAGGTTGAAATCTGCATTGCCTTCCCTGTTACAGACAATAAATGGCACGTCCTTATGATTGGCACGGGCAGTGATACTTGATCAGGATAGCACAAGCTCTTCTGCTAAAATCCAAGGTCAAACTTGAACTTGAAGTGGCTTTGGCTGTTGGAACTTGTTATGCTCTGCTGAAGTCTGCAATAACATGTAACACCTCATGTCGTATCAAGCAATGACAATGAGACACCATAAACAATGGACAGGCATGAGTGATTTGGCATGGCATGCATACCAACTTGTTGGCAACAAGGCCAATTGAGCGTTAGTGCATTGCATCTAAGCGTCGCTAGACATATTGGTTGCCCATGCATGATGAGAAGGAGATTATGGTCATCACTGGCACATCAGTGAGCTTACAGTGTAAACAACATGCCAAGATAAAAGCAACAGACAATACAAGTATATGTGAGTCGGCACACAAATGCAGATCAAACAGTCCATATGCGCAAGGCCTACTCACTTTGGCAGCAAAGACTGGTTGGCTAACTGTACGGTCACACCATTGCAGCAAAACAAAAACCCTACAGCGCATGCGCTAACAGTCGCTGAGATCAATGCCATAGTCAATAATATGCTTATGACGACTAGCTTTCACCCATGCATATGCTTCCCATTAAGCTTCTCAATTAGCTGGCTCATGGTGTCCGGATAAACGGATGCTTTATATTGTCAACATAAATCCACATGTAGACTGACAATGGAATTGCACAAGGTTGGAGCTAACACTTCAGCCAGAGTGGGTTCTGACCTAAACTTCCTGCTGAACGTACATGAGCGGCTGCACGCTCCATTCCAGCTGCAAGGTAATTGGTCTGCCCTGAATCATGCAAAGGTGGCGCGTCAGGCACAAACGGAGACTCTGACTGGAGCAAGTTGCAGCGATTAAACGTGAAAGAATGCAAGGCAGGTCAAGCTGCAGAAGAACCCCCTCTATTAGCAATCTGACAATCAGGTGAGGTTCGTCAGCGTGCTCAACTTGTCACGAGGAGATACACAACACACTGCAAAGCTCAATCCAGTGAGTTGTCTCAAACATGTCAGAGGTCCTCCTCACTGTAGACATTGCAGGCAATAAGTTGCAAAGTGTTCCAAGCTCTGCCCAATCCCACATGACATTCAAAATGCAGCCTTCCATGCTGAGCCTCTTTAGCAACTTGAGGCGTGTAGCCAAACGCTGGAGCAATATGGATTGTGCATGATGTCTGTGACTTGCAGACAAGTGTAAAGTCTTCAAGCCAACAAGTGGCTGAGCATGGGAACTGCAGACAAAACATTGGCATACCGAGATTTGTCAGAATCCACTGGCAGATGCTGTAGCGGTGGACAGCGCGGTGTGCAGCTGTACATTAGCAAAGTGTACAGCAGCTAAGGCTTTGTCCACTGTCAAGCTGCTGCATCCAGTGGTGAGCATGCTGAATGGATTGCAGTGACTGCTGAAGGCAAAGCATGCTGTCAGCTCGGTCGCTGCCTGGTCATCTGGGCCAGTCAACTTGAGCTGGCCTACTTGGCACCGTGTAGCAAGAAAAGCTGTGAAGGCCTTGTTGCTGGATATGCCATTTGCATGTGAATGCAAAGTGCTGATGTGACTGTCATTTACTGCCCTTGCAGGTGCAGGCAGCTGCAGAGCTTTGGGCTGTGACTGAAGGATGTTCTTTAGTACTTGCGCAGGGACCGTTGCTCAGTCATACCACTGGCACTGGTGAATCTGCACACGGCTACTCCACGAGTACAGTGAGAGACAGGTCAATACACGTCAAGATTAGGGGTAAGAGGAAGGGCATATGCTCACGCAAAGCCTGGCGTGAGATTGCGGTCTGAGATGGTCGATATTGAGCCTCAACTCTTGATACGCAACGTTGATGTCTCGCAAGATCCGACCGTCAGTCGAAGCCTGGCGCAGAGATTCAAACATCTGCAACATGACGGGAAACAAAGTTGTCTGAAACATTTTCAGGTCTCGCATGCTGGGACATTCAAGAGCTGCATCACATACTGAGACTTGAGTTGGACACAACGGAGTTTGGCATGCAAATAAGATCGATCCTTGCTTGCAAAACTGTTTGCAATGCTTCTTCCTCTTCTCTCGAGTTGCAACAGTTGAGTCTCGTCTCCTTGGTCAAACATCTCAGGAAGCATCGACCCACTGTTTAGCCCTTGCGGGCTGCAACATAGCCAAGGACATACCACATATGGATCAGCCATTTCATGTTGCTTGCACTTACACCGGGTGAGACAGGTTGTTGCTTGATCAGCGGGTCAAGCTTGGCTGTGCTGACCTTTGCCAGCTTTGAGTGCAGGTCGTCCGTGTGTTACTGTCCACAAGGAGCTGGTTCAGCCGGAGGTGGAGACTCTGCTCACCATCGACAGCAGGTGTGCTCTTTATGGCAACTATGGCAGCAGCAGCAGAAGCTGTTCAAGCCGCAAGCAGCAGTTGACATTCAGGTGCGTACTGCACCAAGAATGTGTCAAGTTGACACCACACAAAGATCCTCTTTCAGAAGTAAACTGCCAGCTTGTGATATGCAGCTGCCTAAGCTCATGCAAAGGGTCAAACACAGACCACCAGAAGATGACCTTGCAGGTAAAGGAGCAGCACCTGTGTCAAGGCATCTCAGCATGCTTGCATGTTAACAAAAAGCATAACGATACCGTCACAATACCACCATAATGGTTGTATTACGGATGACTAAACCGTAGCCGCACTTTTGGCTATCAGTATCTCACCCTAGGCAGACAACAGAAAATTATGATGACTGCAGATGGGCCAGCTGAAGCCGATGCAGAGCGGGCAGTGCGCGCAGCTTCCAAAATTGCTGAGGCTGCTGTGTCCAAAGCAGTGCAAGCTGCAGCAATGGCTGGATTGGAGTACATGCCTCCTCCCGACATGCAATTGGACACACCACGTGTTGCCAAGGTGAAACTCTACATTTCCTGCTTGGCAAGTCATGGGACGACAAGGCGCTGTTGAGTGGCACTGCAGACTATGCGTTTGATAGTGTGATTCATGGTTCAAGCAGTAGAATGTGTCCTGACTGGGTGTCTCTGTACCACACTTTCCTCATCATCAAATGTTCAAATGGACAAGGCAGCACAGCTAATTTTACTTTCTTTCATGGGATCACAGGTGGACAGTAGGCAGATTGAGCGAAAAGCGCAGGCTGCGCAGCAGTCCATGGCAAGAAGGGCTCAGCGCCTAGAGAAAGCTCAAGCTGCTGCAGTACAGGCGCAACTTGCTGCAAGGCAAATGCAGCGGCAGAGCAGTCAGCAGAAAGACCAACAGCAACCACCACAGCCTGGACGGGCCACATTGCAGCAGGTCAGCCCTTGCATCACACTGTCATCCCCTCATCGCCCTTTTCGCCCAAGAGCTTGCCCAGGAGGCTGTTGTCATGGCATGTCCTGCATCATGCCATGATCGTCATGCATCATCAGATCATCATCACGCATCATCGTGCATCATCATTATGCATCATCATCATGCATCATATGCGGGACTCCAGCAGTGCACCTCGGCACATCTGCTCATCCATGATGACACCTTTGCCAATGCGCTGCACAACGTGCAAAACTCGAGGAATTCACCTCACAGCATATGCACTTTGGAATTATACGTTTACAGAACTGCCGATCGACGTTGAAATGCAATGCAACTCTGTGCAATAGAAACCAAGCGTAAAAGAAGTTGCAGACATTCATGTGCAGACTCTGACCTTGACAAGCAGAGAAGCGATTCGATGCCAACCCAAGTGCAAATTGGCATGTGTGAAAGTCCCTGAGCAACTGTAGAGCTGACATTGACATCAACAAGCACTGGTGTCGGCTTGATAGTCGTGTTTTGCTCTGTCAATACCTCGCCATACACTGTGAAGCACCAGTCAGCATGCCAAATGTAGATTCATTGCGCCTGCTGATCATCATGGCTCAAAGTCAGCTGTGATGCTGCAGATGTTGAAACAGAACAAGGACCAGATACATCAGGCACTGGAAAACAGTCCACCAAGGGCTGCATCCAAGCGGCATCAGACACAGGCTGGCCCGGCAGCCAGCACTGGTAGACTCAGCCCAAGAGGTAAGCTTCCGTCCAGTACAACATGTTGTTGCTGCGATCTCTGTTGAGCTCGGTGGCTGCTGTCTTAGATGCTTCAACCATGTAGCAAGACATGTGGTCATGCTCTGCGTTGAAAGGGTGCTTCCACCAAGGGCCATGCTGCGCATCAGATCAGCTGAAAACCTTGTTCTTGGCACATTGAACAAGCTAGACTCTTGTTGCTGTAAGTGTATTGCTCTTTTGGCACACACCCTGATGCACACTGATTTGCATGCCCTGTGTGTGACAGTAAAAGTCTGTACAGCAAAAGTCTGTACAGTAAAAGTCTGTACTGCAAAAGACAGCTGTCTCATATTGTGCAAGCAATTTTGAATTTGATGCAGCAGCTCCAGCAGCCAGCAGAGGCCATGGTCCAAAAGCTCGTCCTGCAGCACAACTTGACACTGAGCCTGCACAGCGTCAGCGGGTTCAGCCCCAGGCACACCCCAATTCTCCCCCACTGCCACCCCTGTCCTCCTCTATCCACCCTGCCGTCCAGGCTAAGCTTCAACAGGCCCACAACAAGCTGTTGGGTCAGAGCCGGCCCAGTAACAGGCAAGAAGAGGCTGCAGCATCAGCTCGCCCAGCTGCTAGCAAGCCTGGTCCCAGGGCTGGTCAGAAGGGCAAGGCCAATCCCCAGCCTCAGCCCACGCAAGGTTAGTCTTGGCTTTTGCTGCATGGTGCATAATGAGCAAGACTACTTTTGCATGAGCGTCCTTGACCTTCCATTGCACGTGTCTTTTAGCTGTTCATATACTTTATTTCAACTCTCAAACCCTCATGTGCTTAGCTGAATGCAGCTCGTCAGCAACACAGCCACTCTACTTCAGCAGGGTAGGTACCAACGGCTTCCTGCAATCTCAGCAATGTAGTGATGTATGACCTGCATGTTGCCATGCATGCAGCGGCACCCATCTGTCTACAGATAACACACGGAGCGAGCAGCATACAATTTGCATCAAACACTGCCCAGCAGCATGAACAGCCACCAGTGGCACCACAGCTGAATAGGATCGGCATACTCAAGGTGTTTAGATGGGTCAACAAAGAAAAGAAAAGAAAAGACTATGCCTTTTGGCGTCAATTCAATGAAAAGCCAAGTATTATACCGGGCTGCCCAGGCTGGGTCATCAATACAGCTGTTTACACATGCAGAGGTGGCACCACAGCTGAACTGCGTACTACAAGTTGTCTGGACGGGTCAGAAATACTGATTTTTGGACATGCAGAGGTGGCGTGGGAGGAGCCCCCACCCCGGCAGATGCTGCTACGCATGCGCGACATCCAGCCACAGCTGCAGCAGAAGTGGCTGCAGCTGTACTGGCCCGATGACAGCCGCTGGTGGCCGGCCCAGGTCACTGAAGTCAACCCCAAGCGACATCGGGCTCACCTGCTTTACGAAACAGGTGTGCCCATGCAGCTTGCATGTGACAAGGATTTGACAGGCTGTAACAGCTGCTAGCTCACAAAGAAGTTGCGTTTCATCTGTGATGTCAACACCAGTTTGAGGCAATCAACATTGCCGAGGTAATGATGACAAGGCCTTCACTCATCACATATCACAGGTGCAAACCAAATACAGTGTTGGGATCAAAGAGTCTTGCGCATGTCAGTTTGGTAAAACGGCATATAGCCTTGTACAATAACCTTTGTGCAACAATCACCTCCCCCCAACCCCCCCACCCTCGCCCCATTCCCAGTCTAAAGCTAGGGGCATCAAGCACATGCAAGATCTAAATTCCAATGTGTTGACACCCAGTGTCAATGTCGGGGCAAACATTTTTCTGCAGCTCAAGCCAGTGCTGTTGCATCTGCCAACCTCATGTTAACTGCAGAAATCCTTGTCAAGCCGTGTTAGCACTGACATTGATGACCTATAGCTACCTGCTGCAGGCGAAGAAGAAGACTTGGATCTTGGCAAGATGGTGAGGGAGGGTGAGGTAGCCTGGCTGCACAAGAGGGACATGCCTGGCACCAGCCATGCTGAGCATGCTGAGGACTCAAATCCCCAGGCTTGGCATGGCCAGAAGCAGAGCCCCCCCAGCCCTCAGCATGGGGGAGGCAGGAAGCGCAAGGAGCCACCCCCTGGCAGGCAGAGTCAGCCTGTTAGCCGCCCCTCCTCTGCACCCCTGAAGCAAGGTCAGCACCGCTGTCAGATCTTTCATCATTTCACAAGCTTGTTTGAATGCTCCATATGCTGCAGATCTTGCATGAAGCTGCATCACAGTTGGGCTCCAAGAACACAGAGGGCTGCTTACAGTGTGGATCACAGTGGTGTACAAAGTACACGCGAGCAGGCACCCAATGGCTGAGACTGCACAGGGCACTGTAACACTGCTTACGATTATGCTGCTGGGATGATGCAATCCTCGTTTTCTGCCAATGTAATCAGATAGGTGTGCACCTGATGTTGCAGGCAGTGGTGTGCAAAGGGCAGGCCGGGGCCATGCTCAAGAGTTGCACGAGGCAGATGAGAGCAGCAGTGGCAGCTTGGAGCACCCTGGCATGTCAGCACCCCGCCGCCAGCGTGCATCTGGAGCCCCATCTGCCACTGCCCGCACAGCACACCTGCCCAAAGACAGGTGCCGAGCTTCACCTGTTTTGTACTGTTTTCTGCAATTGCAGTGCAAGTCTACTGAATGACGGGATGATGACTGCACATGGCTGCCATGGGGTGGTGGCAGAAATGAAGCTGGATTTTATGTTGGATGCTGGGCTTCACTTTGCCAGCGCAATCAATACCACTCACCTTGTTGAGTTGTCAGCATCACAGCTGCATTGCAAGAGAATATCTTGCCCCATCAGGTTGTTGATGCACCACAGAGGCCTGGACAGATTGAGTCTTGCTATTGTGCATCTGCATATGGGCACTGGGTTGCAGCGTGGTGTCGTAATATGATAGTCTGCTGTTTTGCAATCTGACTAGTCCTGACTCAGTCACAACAAAGGGAGTTTATTGCCATGTTCAGACTGTTACGAAGTAAATGCGGTGTGAGTGCAGGCATGCATCTGGCGGCCCATCACGTCAAGCGTCAGGGGATGACAACAGCATGCAGCATGGCTTGCAAGCCATCTTCAAGCTGGGCAATGAAGCAGTGGGCCGCAACGTACATGTCTTTCAGTCTGAGGCCGGTTCCTGGTACAATGCACACATCAGGCAGTGCCGTCCTAGGCAGGGCGTACTGAATGTACAGTATGAGTCTGGCGATCAAGCTGTATTGAAAGCAAAGGAAGAGCACACTAAATTCAACATAAGGCTGATGCCCATGTCTGTGCGCCGACCCTAGGTCAGTTGCTCCTGTTTCTGCCTTTGCACTGTACTTGATGGCTATAATGTTATCAGCGATTACTGCAAAAGAATGCATGTACTATATACAGGCATACGTTTTTTTAGCAGTTGGTAGTAAAAGTAGTAGCATTGCCCATTACGTTTGCATGCATTAGTACGAAACCCTGAGCAGATGGCTGCAGTTGGCCAGCCCAAACTGTATTTCCTTTTCAGCCCTCCGTCTGCGTTGTCTCTGCTGCTTCTGTCTCTAATGAGTGCTTTGCAAGCCAGGCTTGAAGCATCAAGGAGGGCAAGCGACCATCAGATCAACAGAACCAGGTAAGGTGGTCTGCAAGCAGTCAAAAGCTACCTTGACAGAGTGTTGTATTGTTTATGTTACATGTCCCCCTGGGGCCCAGGACCAACTGGGCGGGGAGGAGGGGGGGGGCAGTAGACAAAGCTCTGTATTTGGATTCAGTCAGACACAATACTTTGCCACAAAACAATTATTCCCTGAGAAAGTTATCACATGCATTTGGCTCACACTTAGCTATGAAGTCTGGTGCTGTACAAGTTGGCTGAAACTACTCTGTGATTCTACGGAAGACGTGTTGTCACGGACCAACGTCGGTACGCGGAGCAATCGAAGTTGTCTCGCGACCATAATGCAGCGCCATATAGCGCAGATATTAGTCGCTCCCTGTTTGAGCGCTCTGCCAGCTTAACAGGGTGAATCAACAAGCCCAGTACAGCAGCAAGCGCTCGATCTGCTACGCTGTCTTCGCATATAGTCACTTGCTCACAGAGCATCTGCATTCTCAGATATAGAGCTGCAAGGCAGCGGCACGCTTGCAATGTGCATAAGAGTCCATTGGGGTTCTGAATGTGCGAATCGTTAACAATGAAGCAACAGCAGAATGTCTGTGCAATTTCCTGACCAGGAGTCTCTGTCCGATCGGAACAAAGGGCTTGTACTGGCTGTAAGCTCGTCTATCTTTATTGGCGCGAGCTTTATCGTCAAAAAGAAAGGCTTGAGAGCGGCGGGAGCAACAGGCATCCGAGCAGGTTCGACACCTGATCGAGCAGTAGTCACAGTCGTTATGCATGGTCACGATAAAATGAGCAGAGTGTACATCGCCTACGATGCAGGCAGTGGGGGATATTCATACCTGTCCAAGCCACTATGGTGGGCAGGCATGGTGACAATGATTGTTGGTGAAATCGCAAATTTTGCAGCATATGCCTTTGCACCAGCTATACTGGTAACCCCTTTAGGGGCTTTGAGCATTATTGTCAGGTATGTCAGACAGCTCAGGTTCTTTCTAGTGCTTGCAATGGCCTAGCCAGTATTGTGCTCTGTACTGGCACTAACATCTGACCATCTTGTTTCATGTACAGTGCAGTGCTTGCGCACTACCTGCTCAATGAAAAGCTTAACCTGTTTGGTCTGCTGGGTGGCATGCTGTGTGTGGCTGGATCCCTGACCATTGTACTACATGCACCTGAGGAGAGGCCAATCACCTCTCTGCTGCAAGTCTGGCAGCTGGCACTACAGCCAGGTCAGCTCTCAGCCCCTTGTCGCATTTGCACAGGACACTAACACTCATAACGGCCGTGCAATGTACTGCTGTCTATATATCAAACACTTATGTGCCTGATCACATCTGTTTCAGTCCAGTTTGCTGCACGCTGGGCTCCCATTTGGTCAAAATGCTGATTACAATGTGCTTTGGATGTGCAGGCTTTCTGCTGTATGTGGTGAGTGCAATAGCAGTGACTCTTGTCTTCATGCTGCACATTGCTCCAGCCCATGGCACAACCTGGATCTATGTTTACATCACCATCTGCTCTTTGGTGGGCTCCTTGTCGGTCATGAGTTGTAAGGTACACTTTCCCTCATCTGCATCATATTGCATGTCTGCAAGTACCACTACCTCCAGGGTCAAACAGCCTGGACACACATTTGAGGGGATTTGTGTCAACTGTGCAATCTGGATTGCTTGTGCCAAGTTGACTGGTAGTTCTTGTCGCAGTCTGTTACAAGATTTGTGAATGTCCAATCAACCTGCCTCCTATTAGGCGTGCAAAATGAAGCATGCTCATTGGAGATCTCAGTTTATATTGCTCTTGATTGTTTTGCAGGCCTTGGGAATAGCGCTCAAGTTGACATTTGAAGGCGACAATCAATTTGTGCATCCCCAGATATACTTCTGCTTGTTGGTGAGGCCTCAGCTAACATACCTATTTTGCTGTTGTTCAAGCTGTATGATGCGCTGCCAATTTGGTACGCCATATTTTCTTGACTTGCCTTGTTGGATGCAGGTTGTGGCTGTTTGTGTTGTGACCCAGATGAACTACTTGAACAAAGCACTGGATCTGTTCAATACAGCTATTGTCAGCCCCATATACTATGTCATGTTTACTACCTTCACCATCACAGCATCAATCATACTTTTCCAGGTGAACTGTATATTGCACACCAGTTTGAGCTGAAAGCCACCTGGTATTCATGCCAAATGCATTGTTGCTGCTGATTCTTGAAGCTGGATTTGTTGTTGGGCTGAGCGCTCTGCTGTGTGCATGTGCAGGAAGTGCAAAGTCCAAGGCAAGCTACAACAGAGGTGTGTGGCTTTGTTACCATAGTCATAGGCACATTCCTGTTGCACTCCACCAAAGACCTTGACATTACTCTGGCTGGCCTCAATGCGGCAACCAAGTCAACATTCAGTGCAGCCAGTCTGTCAGAGCTGCAAATGCAAAGGCTACCACTGACATCAAATGGAGCTCTAGACTCACCAGCGCCAATTGGCCACAGGATGACGAACAGTGACCGGTTTTGAATAACTTTAGGTCTGTGGTTGATCGCATGTGCCTTCACTGCGCACAACCTACAGCAAGTCCTTGCAACCTGTGAGTATGCAAAGTGGTAATTCTACGTACCTGAGCATTTATCACGATCAATCAGATAGCTTGTGTAGCTGAAGTGCTAATTAGGAAGTACTTATAAGGAAGTGCTAGTTCAGCCATGACAGCTGTGCTGCAGGCCAGCAGTGTTGTCTTTACATTCAGCACCGCGCATCATCTTATGAGTAATGCTTGCTGAAGCAGTCATCTGCATGCCAACGGGAACACTAGGCTGATCGAAGCTCCAGTCTGCTGTATGCTGGTGTCAGTGCTGGTGTGGATATGATGACACTACTTGCGCTGTCTCTTGCATTCTTCAACACTTCCTAGGTTACTAATCATCCTGTATGAGGTCTCGGCAAGGACAACTATGTCGTGCGGGACACAAAGTGACGTACGCTTGGCAGCAATCAGTATCCGACGTCGCAGCCGTCAAAGCGGACGTAAGTCGTGACACACAGCAATACGACCTGACACAGGTCTTTGCGCTCAAGCCACGTCAAACAGAGTTAAACGCCAACCTGTACAAGTCCAGTTGCGACGACATGAAGCTTGGCTTTGCCTTGGCTAGACTCTCTTCAAAGTCTTTCAAATCCGCTGAATGCACCAAAGACACCGCAAACTGTGAAGACCCCGCTTACATGTTGCTCAATGATCAGACGTGGACAGCAGTGTTTTCCTGGCTCAGCACTGCAGACCTTGCACGGGGCAGGGTAGGACTGGTCTGAGTTTTGTAGTTGTTGACCGTGTATGACAATGATTAAGCACAAGTTTGCTGCCTCCAGGCGGTTTGCACAGAGTGGAAGGAGCTGATAGACTGTCCTCAGGTATGGTTCACCAGCTACCTTGCACAAGCTTCTACGAGTGTGACAGACTGCTATTATGAGGTCACTCTTGCAGATAAGGCGGGGCGTCTTTCAAAAGCATTGGCTACTGGCAGACATTGAAGACGAGCCACGACATCCTGGCTTCTACTTGGTTGAGTTTTGTGTTGCTGACTGCATATGCATGCATGCGTGCATCTTTGTGTTTGCATCTAGTTGATGAATGGAAGTGCTGATGGTTGTTGTTTGTGCTTTGCAGTCTGCAGGCCTGTCAAATTTTGCATGGGGCCATACTTGTTCTCGTCAAGATACTCTGTCAGGTCTGGCAGTCAAGTATGGTGTGACACCCCTTGCAATCAAGATGACCAACAATCTTATATCAGATATAGGTCTGCAGTCCAGACACATCATCTATGTCCCAGGTGACAACGCTGATGTCACCTTCCAAGAACAAGTTGTCCTTCAAGAAACCTCAGATCGCCCTTTAAGAACAATCTCAGACATACTCAATGCCTCTCTCATCACACACTCAACAATCAGCCATTGGCTAGCTGTCAATGCTCTGTGTGCTTGACACCTGTTGTTCTGATGCAGTAAGCAGCCATGCAGATTTGCACGGCAAGAGGGGCACCTTCATTTATGACATGACTGCCTGCCGAGAGTTGGTGTTAGTAACTGAGGCAGATGGAAGCGAGTCGTCAGCATACTTGCCAGATGCAAAACCATCTGTTCCTCCAGACCAAGTAAATATTGATGCCCTCAGCAGGAAACTGAGCCGTATGCTTGGCCGAGGTAGGGCTCATGCATAATCACTCTGTGCATCGCTTGCCTTAAAAGAGCCTGGTACAGCTGCAGAAAATCTTTGCAGCACAATCTGCCAGTTTAGCATGCTCAGTTTTCTGTTATTTGGCTCCAGGTTTGCGCATTGAGGAAGGTACAGCCAAGTTCTATCTGGATGTGGCTGAAGGAAATCTTAAGGATGCTATTGCTTTGTACGGTGAGCATCTCCACTTGACTGTATAGGCTGCTATGCTTGGCTCTGGCTCAATTTACTGTAACAAATGGGATGACACAGCCAAAGGTAAAGCCAAAAGTGCAGGCATGCTGACTGATCTGTGTTTTTGATGCAGAGCAAGATATGGCTTGGGAACAGAAGAACAAGCACAGGCTTTGATAGCAACGTCCATCAATTGTATATCAGCCATAGTCAGGCATGGCTTGAGTATCTGCTCTACATTTTTTGTTTAGATGGTATGTATATTAATGCTATGTATTTCAGCGCTATGTTTTGTTTAGATCAGATCTCAGATCTTAGATTTACATTTCCAAGGATGCACTGCCTGGTAAAATTCCTGGATAAGAGGTATAATAGTTATCATGTGCAGTCATATGAGGTTGTGTCAGGCTGTGCAGTGCATGAAAATGTTTTGACATGCATCTTGATGGATATGATTACATCATGCCATTGGTGAGTAGAATTGCTGACTTCGACAGCTGCTGCAAACCTTTTTAGAGTCTGCTGCTGGCTGTGGAGTCGAGGCTGACAGTCCTGACGGACGCATGTAGAGCTGAGGATGTAGCTTGCGTCAGTGTTTACACCTACATCAGAGAGTGATAGGTCTGCTTCGCAATGCGGGGCACACGCACACTCACAGGTTCTTTCTGAACTCACTCGGTACATGCTGCTGTACAAAACATAAGCTGTTGAGGCATGGGGATGCTTATGCATCATTGTCCACGGTATTGCCATGTCATGCACATAGCCAGAGCTGCGCTGTGCTCTTGCATCCAGGCTCAAGGTTACTACATATAGGTAAAAAACTGACAGCAGGATAGCTGTGCCATCTGTTGATGCCATCTGTGCCTTTTGCACTGTGCTACATCACACTGCTCCAGTGCCACACTTGTTGGATCAATCAAATTACATCAGGCAGCCCCGCTAGCAACAGGAGTTCCCAGGCAGCCCTGCTAGCACCAGGATCACGTGCTGCCTGTCAACAAAATCGAACCTGTAACAAGCGTTGTCCAAAAAGTCACTAATATATGGGACAAAGCTAAAACCGCCAACACCATTGACTTGTTTTCTTTCCCTCTTGATGACCTTTGTGTCCGAACGCATGTGAATGTGGTGGAGGGTAGCTTTCAAAAGAACAGCATCACAGATGCCATGCCAGTACAAAACACAAACAAAATGAAAAGCCAGCAACAGCAAACACAATGTGCAATTGTAGCTCAAGCTTCTGGCGCTGTGAGGAATGTCTGCACATACTTCTTCCTGGAGGGCTTGTCATCCTGAGGACGATTGAATGGTGTCCAGACAGGCTCACCAACAAATAACCGCATGGCCTGCATTGCATCACAAACAATCCCCTCATAGTTTTGACACAAATCTGCATGCACAGGTGACAGCAAGACAAGTAACTGTTAGTCAGGACCTACTGACAAGGTGTTTGCTAGACGTGGCAAAGCTTGCACTGTTACCTTGACATAGTTGACGTCGTCCAAAGTGAATCGGTGGTAGATGCCCTCAGGAAGGACAATCATGTCACCCTTGTTCAAAGCAATCCTGATCCATCGGTCTTGCTTATCTCGAACATCAAAGTAGCCTGCAAACTATTGACGTATAGGTTCTAGGGTCTAAGCATGTCCTGTGCAAACACACTGGCAGCAGCAGGTGCAGCGTATACAAATGGAGAGCGTACCACTGCCTTCCAAGATGTATCTGATCTCTTCGTCTGTATGTAGGTGCTCCTCAAAGAAGGACTTGAGCTTTTCTTCATAGTTTGGGAGTGTGTCTGGCCTGATGGTAATTACATCCTGCATTGTCACAGTGTGTGAGCAGCATCATCAGCATGTTTTTGTTATTCACATTGTTCCCATGTTTACCTGATATGAGTAATTTCGGTCAGCACGAATGGCTTTCAGAGTACGGTCATTCTCAAGGTTATCAGCGTCTAGCTGCCAAGAAAGTACACCAAGCTTTCTAATTTCAGCAATAGAAGCAGGCCTGTTTGGCTTGCACCTGCAACATGCAGCGGTATTGAGCAAACTTTGCAGCAGCCTACCTTACATGCACACAATTGCTATATCCTCTGAAGGACAGCAAATGAGTAGACAGCATAAACAATGCGTTGTGCTTGACCTCAACCAGGTGAAGCAACGCATCAGAGCTATGCAAAGTCCCAGAAACAAAACACGTGTGCACGTCGTCAACATCTGCTAAATATAGATGAGATGCCATAACGTCCAACACCCAACTCTAGTGTATTGTGCTTGTTGTGAGTTCAACTGGGACAACACAAACGAATACAAAGGCGCATCATGCCGGTGCAGCATGCAATTCATCACAGACATGCACAATGCGTCTCAACATAAGAGCAGCCACAAATGAATCACAGTAGATTACTTGTGCGGAAGCCTTTGGTCTTCCTTTGAGTCGTCCATGTACCAAGCTTGCAGCTTGCAGTCGTCCGCAGGTTGAGGCTGCAGACATGATGAGCTTCAGTGTCGATGTGCGAGACGACATTGCAGCAGGCTTTCAGCCGCAAATATCCCTCTTTCTTTTCCGGCAACAACACCGTCATTTGCACCTACCTCAGCGGATACTTGGCTTCTGGTGCCGACAGCCATATTGGGGTCCTTGCTCGAATGCAGACGACAACTATTGCGCCCAAATAAGGCTGCAGTACAATTCTTGAGAGGGGATTATATTGCCGCAAGGTTCTTAGCGCTTCTTCACGTGCTGCATATGCTGCCGGAGCCCTTACGTGATAGACCTTATTTCTCTTTGTCCCTGTGCACACCAAGTCGGGACCACTTGTGCCCGAACAGAAAATGACCATAGGCGTGGTTCTGTGCAGCAAACTCGAGTCAAACTGTCACCGTGAGGTCATGCCGTGGAGCACAGTAACACTGCTTGTAAGGATCCATTTGAGTCTAAGCTTCCAAACCAATTAAGCATAGGTTCCGGACATGAAAGATTGTTGACATTGTTACCAGACCTTGCCTAACAAGGGTGCCAGGTGGAATACATGAACGATGCAATGATCATCCATGCTTTGGAAGTTTAGACATGCAACACGTAACAAACAACGCTTGATAGTAATAGAAAGCATCAGGCTGGACCAAAGCAGAAAACAAAACCATAAAAATGTAGGCAGGATATGCTACAAAACCGTTGTTAACAGTTCACATTGCTTGAGACAGACGCCACAGATTGGCTGCCTGCCTGCGCCCCATGCGTCCATTGTGGGCTTGAATCCAGACAGCTGTGTCACCATAGAGAGAGTGTAGGGAAGTGTCAGCGTTTTGATGCTCATGCGACACATTTCTCAAATTGACGTAGTCCTTGTTCAAGCTAGCACCGCTTCCACCTGCGTCAGTACAGACGGATAGGCACAGTACATCAGCAAAGCCATATGCATCAGGAACAGACTTCATCATGTTTGCATTGAAGTTAGGCAGGATGCAAACAGAAGATGGCTGACCTCCACAATTTGGGAAAACATCCCACGACCCCAGCAAACCTTTGTACTAGTGACCATGTGTATATGCAAAGGAGCTATTCTGCCAAATTGCATGCCACAAGGAACAAACATCTGGTCCAGATTTAGGCGCAGCAATACCTGACTCCACTACCCAAGGGCAGCGACAATAGACACAGGTGACAGGCTCCCTGCTGCCCTTCTTGCTGGCAGTCCACCGCTTGAAGCACTCCACATGAACATTGTTACCACACTCCTGGCAGAAAGTCACCTTGTCCTCTGGAGCTGTACCATCAGCCTGAACACCCACATACCAACAGTCAGCACCAAGCACAGTCATTGTCCACACAGAAGAGAAAGACATACGTCTTGAGTCACATGTTGATGCCCTGCAAAGACAGATAGCATGTCTCTGCAAGCACTGCATGCAGAGCTGGACAAGATCAGCAGCATACCTCACAGTCCAAGACCCAACTATCACCATACAACGTCTCACAGGCACCAGCTGCTGGCATTCTGCACACATGATCACAATTTTCATGCATTCAAACACAACATTTTGGCTCACGCATGCAAGTGATAACAGTACAACACATAATCAAAAGCAAGTGGGGCCTGCGTGCTGTCAGCAAGCATACCTTGAGACTGTCATAGCAAATGGCACATTCCCCCTCAATGGGGCGCTGCTTGGAGGCAGCATCATGAGGGCCTGCAGCAGCTGCAGAGGTGGAGGCGGCATCTTTGCCAGTGAGGCGCCTGTAGTGGCTGATCACGGACTGGTCAGCTAGAACTTCAGCATCAGCCCGGGTGCTCCTTGTGCCTCCTAGGACCTGCTCTGCCTGCATGGCATTCCCCATTTTGCACTCACAGTGCAGCAGGAAGGCATGCTGGACCTGGCCTCCAGTATGCGTGCACTGGGTCACATTCTACGCTGAGGTTGTCACAAGACTGTATAATAAAGCCGGTACAATTTTGCAAATCACAGCTGAATTAGGTGTGACCACAGGCCATCAAAACACGGTCAAAGGTAGCCTATGATGTGACATTGGTTAAGCCAGTCAAGCAGGTATATGAGCAGAATGGCTTCAGCAGTTACAGGCCAGCTGCATCCAATGCCTGCTGCGCTGTAATTGCTGTGCTGTATGTAAGGCTGCTGACCTCAAAGCATAGACAAGTACTGATTGAGGTGTGCAGTACCTCTGACTTCAACAAAGCTTTCTGCCAGACAAGCGGATCAGATCTGTCCAGCCGAAGGACTCTGAGCATGACAAACAAGTAGTGCTTGCATATGTTGCCCTTCTGGAAATCAGGACAGCTGCAGCTGGGATGTTTCCCCACAGACACTGAGTACACGTTTGCAGTGGCGCCCAGGACACTAAACTCCTCCTCTGGCCCATTCTCGCTGGTCATGGCGGACACCAAGTTGCGGTCCAACAGGAAGAGGCGATGCCCAGAGTCTGCAATGACAAGGACGTTCCTTTTGACCAACTGTAAATGCCTGACTGTAAATGCCTGACTTGTACAGATTGCCACCCTGTGCATGTAGCAGGCAAGCAGCCAGCTGCTAAGGTTCAAAGCATACCTGGCATGGCTCTAGCCATCCTCTCCTTGGTCTGCATGGGAGCATTGGAGGAATATCGCACTGTCCTGCCATACTGATCTACACGCCTTTCCTGCATTTGCTTCTCCTTCTGCTCAGCTGCCTTCTTAGTTGCTCTGGCCTCTTCTTTCCTTTTTTTGGCTGCTGCCTTGCGTGCCTCTACTTCCTGTTGCTTCGTGTCTCCCTGCCTGGCACCTTCAGCTGGCGCAGCACGTTTTCTTTTGCCTGCACCTTTGCCTGACTGAGGCGCGTCTGCCTGTTCACATGCAGCTACAGTTGCCCCTGTTGCTTCTGCTTCTGAAAGCGTTGCGGGCTGCATGTAATGGCTGGGTCCTGCTTCATCCTGCTGTGCAGGCCAGCTGAGGTCAACAGTGTCAACGTCAGACTCTGCTCCACCAGTGACATCTATGATAGCTGAACATGCTCTTCTTCTCCTGGGGACAAGCTGTAAATGGGTTGCATCAGGGCTCCCAGTGAGGTCTATCAGACCGTCGGTGCCGCTCATAACGCTCGCGCAGGATCTTGCAGGATTCTCTGCTGCTGACGCGTCAAATGATCTTCGCACTTGACGACGGGCGCCTTGAGTTGTTGAATCACCTGATAGAATCAACAAGTTCAGCAACACAACGCAACGAAGCGGATTCTGCTCTCTTCTGTCGCGCTAAAGCGTTTCATCTCTGACACAACAATACACAATATACATATCAGCAGCGATATAAGGCATTAAATTCAAATCGAAGGCATGGGACTGTTGCAGTGAGTCGGAGCTAGGTGCCAACATCGTTGCGTTGCCGACTTGCTCGCACGTCCTAGGGCACCTTTTGTCTCGCGGTGAACATTTCCCCGTGTCATTCCAACAAGGGTTGGTGCTGGAACTTAGCAGTCCCAGCACGATTTGATCTTTGAACATACAAAGAGTAAGCCCTTAGTACATGAGCGTGTCTGCTTTGACGAAGCGCTGGCCAGGACGGGAAGAACAAATACAAAGGCTAGTGAATGGAGTGAGCACCGCAGGCGCCCCACTCTTGTTTGTGTACGGGCCTTCTTCGACTGGCAAAACCAGTGTTGTCAGGCAAGGCCTCTTTACACCTGTTCATTTCGTGTCATCTGGGGATGTGAAAGACATCAAACACTCTCGAGGTGTGTCGTGGTTACACTACCTCAAAAGGCAACTGTGGCAGGGACGTGCTGCGTGAGCTTCGGCACACAACTGCATACGTCAACTGTGCTGAGTGGACCAGGGCCAGACCACTGCTGCAGTCTGTCCTCAGCCAACTCAAGGCAAGGCGGCAACGTCTTGTCCCTGCACATGCAGTCAGGCTAGGCTCTATACTGAAGTCCTCCCTTGTTAGCTTGCAGGGCAAGAAGCGCAAGGCAGCTGAGGGCTACACACTTGACTGCAAATGCGAAAACACAGCAGAGTTCCTTGCTCAGCTTCCAGGCATGTGCAAAGAATGAGCATTCTTTGAGCAATCTCTGCTGTTAGCATCAATTAAGTCAGATGAGTATGTAGGCGCTGCACCGCCTCAGAAGCCAGCCAAATTCATCGTTGTGGACCATGTGGAGCGAATTGCTGACTCTGATCTTCTGGCTATTCTGCTCAAGGCCAGAGAGATCACAGGTAATGTTTCAATAGCAAAAATGCGATCTGAGTTTGATTCCTGCCCATGCTAAACATGGCAGATGTGCCTTTGGTCTTTGCAGGCGCCAGTGTTGGTCTGATCCTGATCAGCAGCGTGTCCTGGGGTTCATCAATTTACGAGTGTGACACGCTCAGAGTTGTGCGTCCCATGCAACTTGCATTCCCAGCATATGAAGATGACACCCTCATCAAGGTGATCTGTTTCTGCGTGTACATCACTGACAGCTGCATCCTGCAGCTGCATTGAACACACAGTGAAAATAGGGTTGTGCACTGCATCAAAATGAGCTACACCTGGCAGCAAGACTGAGCAACGGCTTGTTGCAGTGATACGGCTGCATATTAACAGACTGCATGTAAACAATGCCAGTAGAATGGCAGCAACAGCTACATGACCAGCTGTGCTTAGTGCAGATTATAGCGCTGAGCTGTCCACCCGAAGAGGATGTCGAGTCTTACGTCAGGTTCATTGGGTCATATATGTATGAATTTGCTAGAGTGTCCCGGCGACTTGAAGACCTGCAGAAGGTCATACAGCATTTGTACCCAGTGTACCTGCAGCCTGTCAGGGATGGCAAGATTGAAAGGGCCAATGCAACCGCGCTGTTTGCCGCCTTTGCTCCACACTTCCGAGAAGCTGTGGCCAATTTTACATCTGGCGCCGCTGCTGCAAGTTTTGTGCCCAAGCATCACAAGCCAAGGTACCTGGCAATTTCCTGTCTGCTACGTCCATATCGGCAGCTTCAGTAGTGCTTGCATAGTGTCAGCATGGCCAGCCCTGCTTGCTTGCAGTTTTTATGATGTGTTGTTCACATGGGGCTGCTGCCCCTAACAGCACTGGCAGCTGCCTTGTATGTCAGCATGTCTGTAAGGCTAGTCAGTCAGTTTAGTTCTCTTTTGTGACTGTTGTTTTGCGGAGAGTGCAGGGCAGACGCCAAGCCAACTGGTGGACTTGACTTTGAGCTGCCTTACAACAGCAAGCTGCTCCTGCTGGCAGCCTACATTGCATCCCGGAACAGGCCAAACCTAGACAAAAGGCTCTTTGACACAGGGCCTGGCAAGCGTAGGCGCAAAAATGCCATGGCATCTGACAGACAGGTGGGTTCATAGGCCCCTCCTGCCTGACATCTGAGAACAGGGTCATACCTGCATGGACATCCACAGCAGACAGACTGATATGTTTTCAAGCACAAGTGCTGGGAGCTGATCAACTGCAGATCTAGCACTGCAGCACGGTTGCCGCAAGGGTGCATGTCATGGACAGGACAATCTTTTGCATGGGTCACAGCAGTGTTGCTGCACCTGCTGTTGGTCGCAGTGCATTGAACGTGTGCCAGCATGCTTACTGTTGACAGATGAGTGCACTCTGTAAAGGAGGACTTCTCTTTGTACAGGCTGAGGGAGCCAAAGAGGCTCAGTTGCGCGGACCAATCACTTTCCCTCAGGAGCGCCTGCTATCCTACTTCTGGAATCTGCTGAAGAACGAAGGAGCAGACGATGAGGCAGCTGCCTGGGACGAGAGGGCAGCGCAGCAGCAGCAGTCTGCAGAGGTCTTTATGCTGCTGCGCTCCTTAGTATCCCTCAGGCTGCTGTCACAGGCAAGGCATATGCCTCATGTGTCAGTTTGGCTGCTGGATTATGCCTTACTGGGTGCATTGCTGCAGCAATCAGACCTTGCAGTGATGATCCTCGTTTTGTACCACTGTGAGCACCGTATCTTGCCAGTGCTATCTTCCGCAACCCTGCAGGTTACTCCCCATGCTCCTTGCCAGATATTGCAGACGCACTTCCAATTGTGCAGGCCTCCGGAGACATGCTGGATGATGGCAAGTACCAATGTAATATCAAGGATGAGCTGGCTCAGAAGCTAGCTCACAATTTGAAGATAGATCTCAATGTATATCTCTTGTATGTATAATGCGAATTAATGTTGCTGGCTGCACATGCTGTAATGTTTAAGTACTGAGTTGTTTATGACAACTCAAGGGTTGTGATCTGGTCACTTTCTGTAGTTGCAAGTATACTTCTTGACATGGCATCCTCTGCCTTGAGATGCTGCAGTATCTGAGATGATGACATATCTACTCTGATTCAATTGGCTGTGGCTCGAAAGGCTTCAGTCATAGTGTGAAGGAAATCAGTTCATCATGACTGCGCCTCAGGGTCAGCAGAAAGGTATAAGCCAGCTAGAGTGCCGCTGAGTGCCCACTCCTAGACCCTTCCTCAGGAAGGTATTCAAGCATACTTCTCACCGTGTGATCAGTTACAGATGATGCAGATGCTATACAGAGTCAAACCCCGACCCTGAATGATCTGAGATGCCGCGACGTTATACCTTTGGCACAAAGAGGATGTTACATTTGTGTGCCAGCCTAACTAGGCCACTATGTGAAAGTGTGACGGCTGCCAGCCAACATGTAAATGCATATGATGTGTGTGCCTGAACATCAGTGTTTGGACCCCCATGCAAAGAGATGGACATGTATCTCAACGTTAGTGTAAAAAAGCGCCTCGGTGCGCAATCTCACATGGGCACACACCCTGACACCACCAGATGGCCAAAAGACCTCAAGACATGAAGAGACTGTTTTCCTCAATTCAGCCACACATACTCAAGGCAAGGGCATACCTCAGAGCCTCAGATGCCATGAATACTTGGCAGTTGACCTTGCATGTACGTGCTTTGGTCAGTGTCATTGACAGTGTCAGGGGTGATGTCATCCCCTAGCTTTGCTGGAACTTTCCTACTGGCTCTGCTTGCCTCACATGGACCCCTCGTGACGACAGGACGTGGGGCATTGTGAGGCAGGAACAGAGATAGCTATACCGGGCGTACAGTACGCATGCAGGGCTGTCATCTGATAGGCTACTCCAGTAGTGCGTCGTACGACTGTGAGCTGTTGGAGCAAACGAAGCGGCACAAGGCCTGTAAGTCCTTCGTTCAACCTATCAGACCAAGGTTTATATATATATACCGCGCCTTTTTGGCTGCAATACCTAGTACTTGCGGCAACCACGTCCGGTACAACATTGCTCGCATTCTGCTTGTATGCTCTGAAATCACTTCACGACCAGCGTTGAGGTGTTTGATCAATACCTCTGCACAGCCGCATGGAAGCAGATAATCTGTCGTTGACCAGAAAGGAGAGGAGAGCGAAAGCCAATCGAGAAGCTTCTCTCAAGAAACCTATTGTCTCCCCTCTTCTCACACAAAGCCCCTTTGACTTCATCTTCTTCACCTGGTTTGGGCCCATATTGCGGCTGGTAATCATAGCATATTATTGTGCCTACACAGCAGGCAACCACAAAGCTTCTGCTCACTGCAATGCACTGTACTGCAGGGTTTTAAGAGACCCATTCAGCATGCAGATCTGCCCACGCTGCCAGATACAGTCAAAACTGAAAATTGCTATCCAGAATTCAGGAATCGTTGGAATAGCTTTTTGACAAACTCACAGAAGACTGAGAAGGTACTGCTGCTCTGCTGCCCTGTCTGGTCATAATGAGCAAGGTGGCTGGAGCCTTGATTCAATTTTAAACGGTGTCCTACTTGCAGGGTCGTGTCCTTTTGAAGAAGACCGAGGATGGGCAAACTGCAGGGCCTCTATTCAAGACCCTTTACGCAATACATGGAATCCCTTTAGCATGGGCTTTGGGGCTGCAAATACTGTACAGTGGCCAGCAATTTGCAGGGCCCTTGCTGCTGAAGCAGATCACAACATTTTTGGATGACTCAGTCTATGGCCTAGCGGTATGTCCTGTCAGCTCTATCACTGTGCAAACACGACAAGTCTCGTGATATCTGCACTTTGAATGCATTTTGTATGCAATTCTTTGATATCAATCCTACCCTGCAGCAGTAATTCCCACTGATATTTAGCAGTGTGTGTGTAACAAACACGTGTGGCTTTCTTGCAGGACGTGAATGTGAGTATCAACTACCTGTGGGCAGCTCTGATGTTTGTGTTCCCCATGCTTGGGGCGGTTGCATATGTGCACAGCTCACGGCTGTCCATCATCGTGCAAATCAAGATGCGAGCAGAGCTCACAGCTGCTGTGTACAGAAAAGCTTTGGCTCTCAGTTCAAGGTAATGCTACTGCTGTCATTCTGCCACTTGTTATTGAGAGTAGAGTATCATGTCCTTGCAAATAAGCTAAGTTTCCTTGCTCAATGGTTGCTTTTGTAGTCAAGCCTTATCATCTGTTGCACACAAACTCATAGAGCAACTGATTGTCAGTGGAAACCAATGCTTGCCCTTTGCATGTCAATGCATGTATGCCCAGAGCCTGCATGTATGTCCACTTGGTTGCATGCATGCATCACTATTCGGTTCAAAAATTCCTTTCTGAGACTCAGTCAGCAGATCCATTGCCTATATAAGTCTTTTGTACACATGTTTGTCTGCATGTATGTTGCAGGTCTCGTCAGCAAACAGAGCTTGGAAAGATTGTGAACCTCATGTCAGCAGATGTCAATCACGTCATGCAATTCTTCTACCCCTTCTTCAATCAGCTGTTCTCAGCTCCAGCACTGCTGATTGCTTCGCTGATCCTTTTGTACTTCCAAATCAGGTACGTACTGTCTGTCTTGTCTAACAGATGATTTTACAAGTGTTTCATGCATTGTGCAGCTACGACCTGATGAATGTTAGCAGCACCTGCATCAGGCAGTGTACAAGGCAAAAGAGTGCCCAGAGTAATGACAGTGCACAAAGCAGCATGTGATGGCAATGACATCAGAAAGTCAGTTTTGCAGCAGCCACGCAGTGGCGCATTCTGCTTCCTCTGTCCAAGCACATGCGAGTATAGCCACTGCATCAGGGCATCTCTGCTCCTCAGATGTGTAAATGTCAAAAATCTGGCTGCAGATGGGCTACATTCATTGGAATGGCTATCTTGATGGCCAGCACACCAGCCTCGGCCATCTTTGTGAAGAAGATCATCATGTTCAGACGTAAGATGCTGAAGGAGACAGACACCAGAGTGAAGCTGACCAACCAGCTGCTCTCAGGCATACGTGTGCTCAAGATCTACGCGTGGGAAGCTGCACAGGAAGCTGCCATCCAGGAAGCTCGTGAGCGTGAGCTGAGGCGACTCAAGCAGGCCATTCCCAGCAGAGTGGGCATGCAAACGCTGCTGTTTGCTGCCCCTGTGCTAGCTGCTGTGGCCTCCTTTGCTGTGTACGGATCAGTGGATCCCAATGGATTCACAGCCCCACGCATCTTCGCTGCCATCTCGCTCTTTGCCATCATGAGATTCCCACTCATTTTCCTTCCATTCGCTCTGGTAGAGGTGATCACACATCTACCCTTTGATCCTGTTGCTAAGTGTCAAGCATGCAATGTCAGATGGTCAAATTACCTTATGCCTGCGTGCTTGCACTGTTTGATCATGAGTGGAGGAGCCTGACACTGTAGCTGCAGCCATACACTTTCATGCAGTTGTACATGCTGGCCCAGACGCACATGAAGACAACTCCTGTTATTGTTTCGCTTGTATCGGCTGCTTGCATGCAATGCAAGTCATGCCCCCAGTCTTATGCATCCCCATCTTGACTAATGCTGTCTCCTTCCATATAGATGGGAAATGCCATGGTGTCATTGCGGCGTCTGAGTCAGTACCTGGTCATGGAGGAGCGACGCGACACAGTGCAGCCACTGGACAGGGTGGGTCTTGACATTGAGGGCGGTCAGTTCTACTGGTGTGAACCTCCCAAGACCAAAAAGCTGGACAGCGTGAAAGGCGCTCCAGGGCAGGGCAAGAAGCGCAGCCTCTTGAGTGTTTTTGGAGGGCTGAAGCTCAGAAAAGGCCCGGCCGTTGGCACCGGCCCTGCAAAGGACTCAGGTGTGTACATCCATGCGACACTTGTTTCAATGCGGATCAGCATGCAATGCATAGCGGCATGCAATGCAGCTCCTTGATGCTGGGCAAATGCCATGTTGACAGCATAATCAAATTGATGCCAAAACGTGTAGTCTGTTCTTTTCTTGACAGCACGGATCAGCTGCTGTTGCTTCCTGCAGATACGGCCAAGGAGGCAGATGCACAGCCTGAGGATGTAGCCATTACCCTGAATGGCACTCAGGACGCATCCAAGCTGGGCCGCCACACAGCACTTGGAGAGAGCTCCAGTTCCAGTTCCAGCTCCTCATCTGATGGCCAAGCTGATGGGTTGTATGCAGGCAAGCTCCTGCCCTCCAAATCTTGTGGCTCCAATGTGTTCCCTTGTTGGCCTACACCTAAGTAATGTGTGCAATAGTAAATGGCTGAGTTCAGTGTCCCTGCTGCTGTCTGGCCATTTGCAACTGCAACAGCTGGTGTTGCCATGTTCTTCTGTACGTAACGGTAGCTGTGCTTCTACCTGGATGCACAGGCTTGTCTTGCATACACCATGTTCTGGTGTTATTGCACCTGCAAGGGCAGTGCAATGGCTACAGTGCTTGCATAACCTATTTTCCAGCATCAGAAGCTCCTATGCCAGAGGCTGATCTGTGACCATGTATTGCAGACAAGCTTGATACAGCCAACACAGACTTCCCCAAACAGCAGGACGCTGTGACAGCAGCCAATGATGCGTCATCAGGGCAGGTGAAGAAGGGCAGCAACAACAACCCTGAGGGGGCGCCTGACGCCACCTGGTGGCTCAGGGATGTGAATGTGAGTGTGGGCCCAGGGGAGTTAGTGTGTGTGGTAGGCAGAGTGGGCTCTGGCAAATCCTCCCTCATTGGAGCCCTCCTAGGTAATTCTCTAAATACTGCTGCTCACACCACAATGCACATGACCTAACACTCTTAGCTGGTTGTGTTGTGTGTTAGGGTCCTGTCCTGGATGGTGCTATTTGTTGTGTTCTGCACAACACTAGCCTCTTTGCGTTGTTGCATCAGATGGCACTCAATGCCATGCTATCAGCGTCAATGCGTCGCAACTCAGCCCCGTGTATATCGTACATATCTGCAACTTTTGCTGCTTTAGCCTGCTTTGATCTGGCATCATATCAGCTTGCTGCCACCTTTCTGTGGGTATGGAATGTCTTGCTCAAATCGATGCTCAAACATGCAAGCCAACTTTTCTGTGGGGCGTCCGTCAGCATCAGCATTGTTTACAGGTGAGATGGAGAGACACTCAGGTTCAGTGAGGATGGGAGGCAGTCTGGCCTATGTCGCCCAGCAGGCATGGATTGTGAATGACTCCCTCCAGTCCAATGTGCTGTTTGGGCAGGAGCTCAGTGAGCAACGCTGGGAGGCATGCGTACATGCTTGCAGCCTGCAACAGGACTTGGAGGTGAGCCTCAAACCTTCAAAGCCTGCCTTTGGTATTCGCACTACTGAAGCTGTTCAACTGCCAGCCCTGTGTCACCCGGGTTGTCTAAGGTGTCTGCGCAAACTTCTCAGGTGCGTTACTGCACCACTACGTCGTTGGTGCTACTTTGCAGAGCACTCGCATGCTTAAGTGCATGGCATGCTGCTCAGATTGTCCTTACAGCACTTCTGCAATCCTATGTATTCACAAGTGCTGATGCATTCCAATCTGGCATTGCAGATGCTGCCTGCTGGTGTGGACACTGAGATTGGTGAGAAGGGCATCAACTTGAGTGGTGGCCAGAAGCAGCGCATTGCTTTGGCCAGAGCGGTCTACAGCGATGCTGACTTCTACATCATGGATGACCCTCTCAGTGCTGTGGATGTTCATGTCGGCCGTCATATCTTCGACCACTGCATTTCAGGTATGCTACACAGCCCCCATGTGTCACTTCTGGGCAACAGCTTGTTTGGTAACTTGCATTACTATGTACACGCTGATCAGCAAGCCTGACTGATGCCCCTGCTGATGACAGTAGTCCTATCAGGCTTTGTGGGATGAGCAGTAACTCAATCACTCTGACAGCCTTGCATGTGTCTTTAGCATACGACCTTTCTTGACAAGTGCAAGCTGCAGCAACAAGTGCAAGCTGCGGTATTCAGTGATGTATCATTCATGTGCAGGCGTGCTGGCAAAGAAGTCCAGGTTGCTGGTCACCAACCAGCTGCAGTACCTGCCCCAGGCAGACAAGATCATCTATGTAGAGTCTGGAAGGGTGGTAGGTCAGGGCAGCTATGACAAGGTCAGCCTCATCCCCGGCTTTGCCAGCCTGCTGAAGGAGTTCAACTCCAGAGCAGAGCAGGAGAAGCCCGAGGAGGCCCTTGCCATGCAGCACATCCAGCAAGACCAGATGTTTGGCGAGCTGAATGCTGCTGAAGGCAGACCAGATGCCACCACTAGCTCCACAATTGCACCACCCCATGTCGTGCACACTAACGCAGCCAACGTGCCTGTGGTCAACGCCACAGTCTCAGAAGCCTTTTCAGACTTCGCCAACACGGGGGCTGTTGTCCAGCGCAACATGCTGGTCAATGACGTAGATGCTGTTGAGCCCCTGAGAAACAATGTGGAGCTGGTCAGACAAGAGCTGGCAGATGATGATGCTGGTCTTGATTTAGACGATGCAGTGACCAGGCAAGCGTCAGACGAGCTCAGAAGGTATACAGTAGACCCTGCTGCAGCCAGGTCTGGGGGGGCATATGACCCCACCCACAGGGACTTCACAGACCCAGACATGATCGGCGACGACCATGAGGCACAACAGTTGGGCTTGCGTCACAGACGCACTGCCACTACAGACTCACAGCGGCGGCTGCAGATGGAAGGCACCAGTGGCAGAGATCCTGATGAGGCAACAGGTGACAGATCTTGGGCAGGCAGCTTCCGTAGGAGAAGGTCCAAGGACCTTGTGCGCTCCTCTGCTTCTCGCAACTCCATGACTGGCGCCTCGCACAAGTCACTGCCAGTCTCACGCCGCTCCTTGGAAGCTGAGGCACATGCACTTGCCAAGATCCCAGCTAGCAAGCAGATACAAGCAGTGCCGCCTGCGCCTGAGGAGGTTGTGAACAAGGATGGTGTGACCTATGTGAAGACGCCAGATGGCAAGCTGGTTGTGCAGGAGGATCGTGCATCAGGGCATGTCACGGTCAGCATCTCCCTCTTTGTGGTGCTTGCATATGTGACGTGGCCTCCAGCACTAGAACAGCATGTCAGTTCTTGCTGTTGCATGGTCCTGTAAGGGACTGATGCATCTGTGCTGCATTTCCTTGCACAGCAGCCTTGCTTACATCAGTCAAGCTGATCACGCCTGATTGGTCTAGCAGCAGCACATTCAACGGTGCAAAGGAGCACTTTATACGCTATTGCTGTGTTGCTTGATGTGAACTCTCCAGATTGCGAAGCAAAGGCTAGCCTGCAGGCTGATGTTGACTTGTGTTGCACCTGCAGACTGAGATATACAAGCTGTATGGCAAGGCGTATGGCTGGTACTCATTGCTCAGCTTGTGCTTCTTCTGGGCCAGTGAGCAGTCCACCAATATCTTGACCAGTTGGTGGCTGTCACAGTGGACAACAGCACAAATCCTCTACCAGATTGAGGCAAATGCAGGTGAGTGTCTGCTGCAATGCCTCACAATTGCATCTTTCTATGCTGTGTCATCATTTCTGCACAGTTCCTTGTCACAACGTCCCATTGCATCACTTTTCTGGCTGTATGGTCTCTTGTCCAGCAGTGAATGTGTGCATCACAATGAGCAGATTGTGTAGCCGTACTTGTGACTTGAGCCACAGCTGCACCCAATCTGATGTTCTCCTTGGACCGTGTTTCAAGCAGTGCAAGCAATTGCAGCTCTTGTCAGGCACACAGCTTACCAGTCCACTTGTACCTCCACGTGTGCAAATCAGCTGTAGTCCTGTCTGTCTACAAAGCTGCTGGTCACAACAGTCTCTGCACCTGCAGGCCTGCGTGTGAGTGATCCCAGAGGCAAGTACCTTGGAGGCTACATCGGCTTTGGCCTTGGCTATGTAGTGCTGGTCTCCATCAGATCCATCATCAACTTGTTGGCAGGATGGCAAGCCAGCAGGCGCATTCACCATGCCTCCATGGCCTCCCTGTGTCTGGCCCCTATCAGCTTCTTTGACACCACCCCAATCGGCCGCATCCTCAACAGATTTGCCAAGGTTGGGCTTGTACACTCAGCCTACTGTGAATCTGGCCTTTTTGCTTTGCATCATACCCACCTACTCTCTTGTGGCCCTTTCTTGTGGTACTCACATGAGGCTTAGTGCTCAGTTTGTGACTGTTGATGCTGTCGGTCTGCTTGCATGTTTGCTGTGTTAAGATTTGTCCTGCATCTTGATGTGTTAGTGTTATACTCAGGCGGTACACTAACACATCAAGATGCAGGGCAAATCTAAACACAACAAAAATGCAAGAAGACCAAAAGCATCAAGGGTGTTACAGCCCTCATAGCAAGGCCTGAGCTTTGTGTGTGACCATGTAATGCGCCCAACCCCAATAGCTGAGGAAGTATCTGCTCTCTCTGGGGACACATCTTGGTGCATTGCTGCCATCAGTACACATGCTTTGCTGACTGGATGTGGGGGTGACTGATACAGGACACAGATGATATGGACTACCTGCTGCCTCAGAGCATCACAGAGCTGGGTAACTGCCTCATGCAGCTGGCTGCCACACTCATCTTCGTCTCCATTGTGCAGCCAATCTTCTTGGCAGGTAGTTACATCACCCTGCATACCTGCTCCTGCTTACTCATTGTCGCCTGTCACTCAGTGTTTGCAATGTCAACAACCATGCAAACTTGTGAACTCAATTACATCAAATGTTGCTGCTGAGTGATCGTACATGCTGCATGCTGCTGTGCACAAAAGCTGCTGAGCAGCCCCTTGGACTACGTCATCTTCCTTCCCAAAGTGCCTCAACAAGTGTCCTTCGGCCCGGCAATTTGCTGAGCATGGTGACTGTGTTGCAGGCATGGTCCCCCTCATGGTTGTGTACTTCTTCCTCCAGAAGTACTACCGCCGCTCCTATGTGGAACTTCAGAGATGTGATGCAACCTCCCGCTCTCCTGTGTATGCTCACTTCAGTGAGAGCCTGACAGGCGTTGAGACCATCCGAGCATTTGCGTATCAGGAGAAGTTTGCTAGCAAGAGTGATAGTCAGATTGACTACAACCACCGGTAATGCCCGGCTGTTTGTCCTTGGGCTTGCCCCCACCCCTGTCCATGAGTCAGTGTATAGTATGCACGTGCTGCCCTTGGTTCATCCATTTCTTTCGCGTGCCATCCATCTCTTTCGCGTGCCATGTGGTGAGTAGCTTCAACAAGTCACTGCCCTGCTCCATGTGGATGCTGTCACAGCAGCATGTATCTACCTTGTGGCCAAAGCATAGAGCTAACAGTACTCGCAGCAAGTAAGCTCTGACGACTGTTAGCTGTGTGCGGCAATGACAGCAAGCTGAAGTGTGAGGTTGATGGTGCAGGGCGTACTGGACCTTGAAGACCGCTGATCAGTGGCTCAGTCTGCGACTGGACTTCATTGGGTCTATGCTCATTCTGCTGACTGCCATCCTGGCCATTGCAGAGCGCGACCACATCTCCCCTGCCATTGCAGCCCTCTCACTCAGTCAGGTACAATCCTGCAGCTATGACCCATCCCCTGTGGAAGTATAGTGTCTGTGTCTGAAGCCATAGCTGCTGTATTGCTCCAGTTGTCTGCTTCATCAAATTTTGTGGCTAAGCCGCGCTTCAGCTCATGCGTGGTCTTGGGATGTGGATTACACACAGCATGCTGACACATAGCGCTGTTTCACTGCAGGTTCTGGACGTCACTCAGTTCATGAAGTATGCAGTCCAGAGTGCAGCCATGTTTGAGAGTCGCTTCAACAGCGTGGAGAGGATTTTGGCGTATGCCAAGCTGAAGCCAGAGGCTGCTCATTATATTTTGGGCAAGCAGGCACCCCCTGACTGGCCTCAAGCAGGCGCCATCTCGTACAACAATGTTGTCATGAAGTACAGGCCAGAGCTGGAGCCTGTTCTCAAGG
>JAABUP010001507.1_pt1 | contig 48885 bp, 51 predicted proteins | sample 5559201 | NCBI WGS metagenome assembly JAABUP01 (sample SAMN10711887, study PRJNA513373) | rock metagenome | isolation source: Antarctica rocks | place: Antarctica | reverse complement strand
CGCGGGCGAGCGGGTGGTCGGGGTCGTAGCCGGTCTGGGTGGGCAGGTCGAAGGCGACGGAGAGGCCGGTCTGGCCCTTCTCGAGGTTGCGCCGGTACAACGCGTTGCTGGCAGCGGCGCTCGAGTGACCGGCATACGTGCGCATCACCCACGGATGGTCCCGAGCGGGTCGTCCCTGCGCCTCGACGTCATCGGCCATACCGCCCGAGGGTACCGGCGGTCGGCCCAGGCAGGCAGGGCGTCAGGCGGTGAGAGGCGACACAGTGGCGTCGACGAGCTCGCGGTGCAGGACGCGGTGGAGCCGGACCGCGCGCAGCAGCCGCTCGGTGCGGGGGGTCAGCTGCCCGAGAACCAGGCGACGACCGCTCCGGCGGGCCCGATTGTGGCACTCGACGAGCAGGCCGATGCCCGTGGCATCGGCGATCTCGGCGGCGCCGAGGTGGAGGTAGAGGTCCCCCGACCCCTCGGCGATGAAAGCGTGCAGGGCGAGCCTCAGGTCGGGGACGGTGTGGACGTCGACCCGACCGTCGATGGTGACCTCCTGGCCCCGCGCCGTCAGGTCGACGCGCAGCGGTGGTGCGCCGACGGGTTGCGCTGCCATGATGGTCCCCTTCTGCAGCCTGGCCGGCCTGGCCGGTGGTTCCTGCGGGCCCTGCCAGCCTGCTTGCTCTATGTGGATGATGACTCACGGTGAGCCCGTTGCGTTGCCCGCTTTCGTAACAATCCGGACACCTCGTGGGACGAAGTGCGGTGGGACTGGTCACGGACGGTAGCCGCTGGTCGCGTCGAGTAAGCGACGCCACGCTGGGGTTTCGGCCGCCCGCGCAAACGATGACGTATGCCGGCCGCGAACGCCCGCCGTGCGCGCGGCTTCACGGTCAGTCGGGGAAGGGAGCCTCGTCCGGCTCACGGGTGACGTCCGCGCCCAGGCCGCGCATCAGGTTCTCGAAGCTGGCGTAGCCCCGGTCGATGTGGTGTGCGCCGCTCACCGTCGTCACCCCGTCGGCAACGAGCCCGGCGACGACGAGGGCGGCACCTGCGCGGATGTCGCTGGCCTCCACAGGGGCGGCGGAGAGCTGCGGGACGCCGTGCACCATGACGTGGTGTCCGTCGACCCGGGCGTCCGCCCCGAGCCGGGCGAGCTCCTGGACGGTGCGAAAGCGCGCCTCGAAGAGGTTCTCGGTGACCATGGCGCTGCCGTCGGCCACGGAGTTGTAGGTCAGGGCGAACGGCTGGAGATCGGTCGGGAAGCCCGGATAGGGCAGGGTCGCCACGTCGATGGATCGCGGCCGGCTCAGGGGTGCCACGACGCGGAAACCGTCAGCCGTGCTCGAAACGGTGCTTCCGGCGACGGTGAGCAGCTCCAGGGTGAGGGCTAGGTGCTCGGCCACCCCGCCGACGATCTCGACGTCACCGCGGGTCGTAGCAGCGGCGAAGGCCCAGCTGCCCGCCGCGATCCGGTCGGGCACGACGGCGTGCTCACCGGGATGCAAGGCGCCGACGCCCTCGATCTCGATGACCGACGTGCCCGCGCCGTACACCTGAGCACCCATGCCGATGAGGAAGTCGGCGATGTCGATGATCTCCGGCTCCCGCGCCGCGTTGTCGATCCGCGTCGTCCCGGGCGCGAGGACCGCGGCCATGAGGATGTTCTCGGTCGCCCCAACGCTGGGGAAGTCGAGCCGGATGTCCGCGCCCCGTAGCCCGCCGGGCGCGGAGGCGATGAGATAGCCGTGCGCCACGTGCACCTTCGCCCCGAGCGCCTCCAGCCCGGACGCGTGCAGGTCGAGCCCCCTGGAGCCGATCGCGTCGCCCCCAGGGACGGCCACATCGGCCTGCCCGCAGCGGGCGACGAGCGGGCCCAGGACCGAGATCGAGGCCCGCAGGGCCCGGACCAGCTCGTAGTCGGCTCGGTGACCGATGACCTCCGGCACGTCGATGTCGACGACGCCGTGCTCGGCGGCGTAGTCCACGCGGGCCCCGAGACGCCGCAGGAGCTCGGCCATGATGGTCACGTCGACGATGGCCGGCACGTTGGTCAGCCGGGTCCGACCGACCGCGAGCAGGGCGCCGGCCATGAGCTTGAGGGCGCTGTTCTTGGCGCCTACCACGGGGACCCGGCCCTGCAGGGAGGTGCCGCCGACGACCCGGAACCGCTCTCTCACCCGAGAAACCCTAGTGGCTGAGCCGGCCGGGAGGCCCTCGGCACGTCGCCCGCGCGGAGCCACGCGCCAAGGGCCCGACCGAGTGACCAAGTGGTGGCAGTCTTGGCCCATGGTCAACCTCACGAAGATCTACACCCGCACCGGTGACGACGGCACGACCGCCCTCGGCGACTTCAGCCGCACGTCGAAGACCGACCCACGCCTGCTCGCCTACGCCGACACCAACGAGGCGAACGCCGCGATCGGCGTCGCCATCGCGGCGGGCGGCCTCGGCGAGGAGGTCGTCGCGACGCTCACGCGGGTGCAGAACGAGCTCTTCGACGTCGGGGCCGACCTGTGCACCCCGCTGCGAGAGAGCTACGAGTACCCCCCGCTACGCGTCGACGAGCCGTGGATCGACGACCTCGAGGCAGACTGCGACCGATACCTGGAGCGGGTCGAGAAGCTCAGGTCGTTCATCCTCCCGGGCGGCACGGTGGGCTCGGCGCACCTGCATCTCGCGACGACGGTCGTGCGCCGGGCCGAGCGGGCCGCCTGGGCGGCGATCGAGACCCATGGTGACCAGCCAGGCGCCGACAGCGGGGTCGCTGGGGTCGCTGGGGGTGGCCGGGTCCGCGGGGTCGGGGGGGTCAATGTGCTCACGGCGAAGTATCTCAACCGCCTGTCCGACCTGCTCTTCATCCTGGCCCGGATCGCCAACCTGCCCATCGGTGGCGACGTCCTGTGGCAGCCGGGCGGCGGTCGGGTGCAGGCTCCGGACCGCACCAGGTCGCGGGACGGCGCGGCAGAGCCGGCGGCGGGCACCGGGGGGGCCGGGGCCGCCGGGGGGGCCGGGGCCGCCGGAGGTACCGGGGCCACCGTGGCCACCGGGGCCACCGACGAAATCTAGCTCGCGCTCAGGCGACGTTGGCGGTCGAGCCGGGGGGTGCCGCCTCCAGCCACGACCGCAGGGCGGTGTATGCCGGGGGCTGGACGGCCAGGTCGAACTCCACCTTGCCGTAGTAGCACCGCACGCCCACCGCCTCGGGGAGCAGGTCGATCCGGTCGAGTCCGTCGAGCGTTGCCGGAGCGTCGAGGTCGAGCCCCACCCGGTCCCACGTGTGGCGTGGTCGCAGGGTGAGCCCCATGAGGGTGAACCACTCCAGCTGGGTGCTGCCGAACCGGGCCAGACCGAGCCGCCAGCGGCCGCCCTCCGCACGGCGGAGCCCGCACAGGGTGAGGAGCTTGCCCCCGGCGATGATCCGTCTCCGGATGAAGACCCCGGCGAGGGCTACGCAGACGATCCCCACCAGCACGCCGACCACGATCTCTACGGAGATGAGAGCGGTAGGCATGGGGTAGGTCCGTCAGCCCTGGGTCCCGTGTGTGTCGACGCTGTCGGCCACGATGGTGACCCGGTCGTGCTCGACCGACAGGAACCCGCTGTTGATGGTGGCCGTGTGCTCGCCGCCGTCGCCGTGGATCGTCACGTCACCGGTGACGAGGACGCCGATGAGCGGCGTGTGTCCCGGCAGGATGCCGAGCTCTCCGTCGACGGAGCGCGCCCGGACCATGGTGGCCTCACCGGCCCAGACCTTGCGGTCGGCGGCGACGAGCTCGACCTGAAGCTGACTCACGGGTGTCCTCCGGTTCTGTGGCGTCCGTCCCGGGAGTCTATCGGGCGGCACAGCCTCGCCGGCACGCAGACCGGCTGGTTCGGTCCCGGGTCCATGCCATCTCTGCTCACTCCCCCGCAGGCGGCCGGACACCGTGACCACCGCATGACGCGACGAGCCGCTGGATGACGAAGCGGACGTTCTCGTCTCGCACGGCGAGCGGCACCGGCGGCAGGAAGTCGTCCCACAGGGCCATGCAGGTGCCGCGCAGCTGCGGCATCCGGGCCGGCCGGGCGATGAAGAACACGTGGAGGTGAGCGCGGCCGTCACCCCAGCGGCTCACGTGCGCCCGGGCCACGCTCGGCAGCGCCTCGATCGCCGCACTCAGGCCGACCATGATCCGTCCCATCTCGGCGGCCAGATCTTCCGGGAGGGTGGTGAAGTCGTAGTGCTCCTTGGTGACGAGGAGGAGCACGACGGGTGCCCCGCTCGGGTCGGCAACCGTAAGCATCCAGTGGTCGTCCTCCCAGACTGCACCGGCCCGCGCCTGCTCGGGGTCGGTGCATCGGCAGGGTCGGTCGCCTTCCCCGGACCGCGGCTCCTCCGACTCCACGAGGGGCTCGAGCGGCTTCAGCCGCAGCCCCTCCACCTCGAACGGGAAGATCTCCCAAGAGGGAATCTCCGCCCCCGCCAACGGCAGCCGCCGGTCCGCGCCCAACGCCTTCTCGATCCGGGAGGAGTACGCGTCGATCCCCTCGGCCATGCCGGTGAGCATACCCAACGCCATCGCCCGCGCACCGGTGCCACGGCCGCGGTCGCGGTCGCCGAGGTGCTCCAGTTCTGGCCAGGCCCGCGAGGGGGTGGACCGCGTGATCGCTTCCGCAACGCAGGACTCACCGCCGGGCTCGGGCTTGGCTCCGGAGGACGACCCGACCCGACAGCGGATCCTCGATATCGAGCGGAATGCCGGCCGCATGCCCGGCGGGTCCACCTCGTGACCTGGTGGATCCCGGCCCTGTCGTTCGTCGGTGCACTCGTCGGCGCGGCCATCCCGGCTTGGGTCAGTCTGCGCGGACAGCGTCAGGACGCCCGAAGCGAGTGGCGCCAGCGACTGGACCAGGCCATGAAACTGGCGACCTCTGACACCGATGCAGAGCGCCAGATCGGCGACGAGCTGCTGACCGACCTGATCGAGTCCGATCTGGGCACCGAGGCCGACAGGGCACTGGCTAGGCGGGTCGCTCTGATCCGGGTGAGCCAGCAGATGGGCGAGAGCCCCGTGGTGGTGGTAGACGCCGACGGCACGGTCGGCGACAATGGGAGGAACGAGCAGGAGGCAACACCATGACCACGACGACAACCACGTCGGCCCAGAACATCCGGGTGCCCGTGTCGACGGTCCGCCTCGCTCGCGCCCTCGTGCACGACGCGAAGCGGCGCGGCACCCGTGAGGACCCTCGCATTGAGGCGGTTGCTCATGCGCGGCTGCCCGAGGACAAGAAGCGCTGACGGCCCCCTCGCGAGCACACCTGTCCGCCGGACGTAGGTGGTCGCGTGTGTCCGACCACTCGTGTCGTCGTACCGCGCTGGAAGCCTTGGTGCCCATCAGGTGCGGGGCGGTCATGACACAGGCCGCATAGGGACACGCCGTGCCAGAACCAGGACGACGGCGAGCAGGGCGGCGAACGGCTTCACCTCGGCGTTTGTGGTGCGGCCCAGAAGCCGGGGACCGGCCCCTCGGCACCATGGCGTGGCCGGTCGCAGCATGGCGGGAGGCTACCCCCGACGCGGAGGGCCGGCCGAGTCGTTCCCTCGAACGAGCAGCGCCCGGCTTCCTATCGTGCATGAGAACGCCGTAGCCCGCGCTACCGTGAACAACACGTGCACGCTGACCGCCGCCGTGGCGAAGGACGGGGAAGTGGTACGTCGCACGCTGCCTGGAGGTCGAGGTGGCCAGCCAGAGCGAAACCATTTACGAGGCGCTGGCCAACCTGCGCGAGGCACTCGAACTGTACGTCGAAGACGACGACGACCCAGCGTCATTCACCCACCCGCTCGTGACGCCCTCGAAGATTCGTATTCCTGCGTGAGCCCCCCGCGCCGCCAGAGGCGGGCCGCGTGATGTCGTTGGTGCGCGGGGGCTCCGCGGCTGGTTGAGCGGTCAGAGGTTCTTCTGGATCTCTGCCCACTGGCGCTCGACGTCATCGAGGCCACCGCACATGAAGAAGGCCTGCTCGGCCACGTGGTCGTACTCGCCGTCGGCGATCTTGGTGAACGCCTCGACCGTGTCGGTGAGCGGCACCGTCGAGCCTTCGATGCCGGTGAACTGCTTGGCGACGTAGGTGTTCTGCGACAGGAAACGCTGGATGCGACGGGCCCGGTTGACGAGGATCTTGTCTTCCTCGGAGAGCTCGTCGATGCCGAGGATCGCGATGATGTCCTGCAGCTCCTTGTTCTTCTGGAGGATCTGCTTGATCCGCACCGCGGTGTTGTAGTGGTCCTCGGCGATGTAGCGCGGGCTGAGGATGCGTGACGTCGAGGCCAGCGGGTCCACGGCCGGGTAGATGCCCAGCGACGCGATCTCGCGCGACAGCTCCGTCGTCGCGTCGAGGTGGGCGAAGGTCGTGGCCGGGGCCGGGTCGGTGTAGTCGTCGGCCGGCACGTAGATCGCCTGCATGGACGTGATCGAGTGGCCACGCGTCGAGGTGATCCGCTCCTGCAGGACACCCATCTCGTCGGCGAGGGTGGGCTGGTAGCCCACGGCGGACGGCAACCGCCCGAGCAGGGTGGAGACCTCGGAGCCGGCCTGGGTGAACCGGAAGATGTTGTCGATGAAGAGCAGCACGTCCTGGTTCTGGACGTCGCGGAAGTACTCCGCCATCGTCAGCGCGGACAGGGCGACCCGAAGACGCGTCCCCGGCGGCTCGTCCATCTGGCCGAAGACGAGGGCGGTCTGGGCGAGCACCCCGGCCTCCTCCATCTCGGCGATGAGGTCATTGCCCTCGCGGGTGCGCTCGCCGACGCCAGCGAACACCGACACACCATCGTGGTCGCGCGCGACGCGGGCGATCATCTCCTGGATGAGCACGGTCTTGCCGACACCGGCACCACCGAAGAGGCCGATCTTGCCGCCCAGGACGTAGGGGGTCAGCAGGTCGAGAACCTTGATGCCGGTCTCGAACATCTGCGTCTTGGACTCGAGCTGGTCGAAGGCCGGCGGCTGACGGTGGATGCCCCAACGCTCCTTGACGTCCAGGGTCTCGCCCTCCTCGAGGTTGAGGACGTCACCCGTGGCGTTGAAGACCTTGCCGAGAGTGACGTCGCCGACCGGCACGGTGATCGGACCGCCGGTGTCCTGCACCGCGGTGCCCCTGACGAGCCCGTCGGTCGGCTGGAGCGAGATCGCGCGGACCATGTTGTCGCCGATGTGCTGGGCGACCTCGAGGTTGAGGTTCTTCCGCTCGCCGCCGAGGTCCACCTCGGTGGTCAGGAGGTTGTACTGCTCCGGCATGCCGTCGACGGGGAACTCGACGTCGACGACGGGGCCGATGATCCGGGCGACCCGCCCGATGGAGCCGGCCGTCGTGGTCCCCGGGGTTTCGGTGACAGTGGCAGTCATGATCGTTTCCTTTGCTGGACGGACTACTTGGCGGACGCGAGGGCGTCGGCGCCGCCCACGATTTCGCTGATCTCTTGGGTGATCTCGGCCTGACGAGCCTGGTTCGCCAGCCGGGTGTAGGTCTTGATGAGGGCGTCGGCGTTGTCCGTGGCCGACTTCATCGCTCGCTGCTGGGCCGCCATCTGCGACGCAGAGGCGCTCAGCAGACAGGTCCAGATCCGGGAGATGACGTACTTCGGCAGGAGCGCGTCGAGGACCTGGCCGGCACTCGGCTCGAAGTCGTAGAGCGGCAGCACGTCGTCGGGCTCGGGCTTCTCCTCGCCCTCGACGATCTCGAGCGGCACGAGGCGCAGCACGCGCGGCTCCTGGGTGACCATGCTCTTGAACCGGGTGTAGACGACGTGGACCTCGTCGTGGCCGCCCTCGTCGAACTCCTTGAGGAAGTCCTCGACGATGCGGTCGCCGATCTCCCTGGCGACGTCATAGGTCGGCTTGTCGGAGAAGCCGCTCCACTCCGCGGCGAACTCGCGTCGCCGGAACTTGTAGAAGGAGACGGTGCGCCGTCCGACGAGGTAGAGCACGACATCCTTGCCCTCCTCCTTGAGCCGGCGCCCGAGCTGCTCGCTCTCCCTGAGCACCGAGGAGTTATAGGCGCCAGAGAGGCCCCGGTCACCGGCGATGACCACCACGGCGGCCCGACGGACCTCCTCGCGCTCGGTCGTCAGGGGGTGCTCCTCGTTGGAGTAGGTTGCCAGCGCCGACAGCGCGCGGGTCAGCGCGGCGGCATACGGCGTCGCCTCCTCGACCCGCTGCCGGGCCTTGACCACCCGCGACGCCGCGATGAGCTCCATCGCCCGGGTGATCTTCTTGGTCGACTGGACGGACCGGACGCGCTGGCGGTAGACCCGCATCTGCCCTGCCATACCTGCCGCCTCTCTCTGCTGCTCGTAGTGCCTGTTTTGGCTCGGCTGCTGAACTGCTCTGGTATGCCGACCTCCAGGGGCCTCGCCCCGGACTTCCCCGACCCCACTCGTGGTCGGCGGGGAGCGGCCGGACGCCGCGCGAGGTCGTATGCCGCGCGAGGTCGTATGCCGCGGGCGTGGGCCCGCGGCATACTCAGCCGCGCTTCTGCCGGACGATCTGCTCCTGGTCCATGTCCTCGTCCCGGAGGTCCTCCGGCGTCGCCTCGCTGCCGACGTCGGTGCGCCGGTCGTCCTCTGGGGCCTCCCCGCCGAACTGGACCTTGAACGCACCCACGGCCTCCTCGAGACCTGAGCGGGTGTCGTCGTCGAACTTCCCCGTCTCGCGGATCCCGTCGAGCAGACCCTTCTTCTCGCGGCGCAGGTAGTCGAGGAAGTCCCGCTCGAAGGTCCGCACGTCCTCGACCTTGATGGAGTCGAGCTGACCGGTCGTGCCAGCCCAGATGCTGACGACCTGGTCCTCGATGGGGTAGGGGTTTGCCGACGTCTGCTTGAGCAGCTCGACAAGGCGCGCGCCCTTCGCGAGCTGGGCCCGCGATGCCGGGTCGAGGTCGGACGCGAACATGGCGAACGCCTCCATGGCGCGGTACTGCGCGAGGTCGAGCTTGAGCCGGCCCGCGACGTCCTTCATCGCCTTGATCTGCGCGTTCCCGCCCACCCGGGACACCGACACACCCACGTCGATGGCAGGGCGGACGTTGGCGTTGAAGAGGTCGGCCTGGAGGTAGATCTGACCGTCGGTGATCGAGATGACGTTCGTCGGGATGTAGGCCGAGACGTCACCCGCCTTGGTCTCGATGATCGGCAGACCGGTCATCGAGCCGGCACCGAGCTCGTCGGAGAGCTTGGCGCACCGCTCGAGCAGCCGGGAGTGCAGGTAGAAGACGTCGCCCGGGTATGCCTCGCGGCCCGGCGGGCGGCGCAGGAGGAGGGACACGGCGCGGTAGGCCTCGGCCTGCTTGCTCAGGTCGTCGAAGACGATGAGGACGTGCTTGCCGTCGTACATCCAGTGCTGGCCGATGGCCGAGCCGGTGTAGGGGGCGAGGTACTTGAACCCGGCGGCGTCGGACGCCGGGGCTGCGACGACGGTGGTGTACTCCATCGCCCCGGCCTCCTCGAGGGTGCCGACGATGCCCGCGATGGTCGAGCCCTTCTGCCCGATCGCGACATAGATGCAGCGGACCTGCTGCTGCGGGTCGCCGGTGGCCCAGTTGCGCTTCTGGTTGATGATCGTGTCGACCGCCACGGTCGACTTGCCGGTCTGCCGGTCGCCGATGATGAGCTGGCGCTGACCGCGGCCGATGGGCGTCATCGCGTCGACGGCCTTGAGTCCGGTCTGCAGCGGCTCGTGCACCGACTTGCGTTGGACCACCGAGGCCGCCTGGATCTCGAGCGCCCGGCGACCCTCGGCCTCGATGTCGCCCAGACCGTCGATCGGCTGGCCCAGCGGGTTGATCACCCGGCCCAGGAACTTGTCACCGACCGGGACCGACAGGACCTCGCCCGTGCGCTTGACCTCCTGGCCCTCCTCGATGCCGCTGAAGTCACCGAGGACGACGACGCCGATGTCGTGCACGTCGAGGTTCAGGGCGATGCCGAGGGTGCCGTCGGAGAACTGGAGCAGCTCGTTGGTCATCGCGGAGGGCAGGCCCTCGACGTGGGCGATGCCGTCGCCGGCGTCGGTCACCCGGCCGACCTCCTCACGGGAGGCCTCCCCGGGTTCGTAGGACTGGACGAACTGGTCCAGTGCGTCCCGGATCTCTTCCGGACGGATCGAAAGCTCCGTCATGCTGTCTTCTCCTCGGTTGCCGGCTCCCTGTCGAGGAGCCGAGGCGGACTGTGCTGCTGCGTCGTTGTCCGACAAGTGTGCGCGCGATCAGGGCTCGAAGTGCCGCTTGGCGATGTCGAGCCTGCGCAGGACGGTCCCGTCGACGACGTCGTCTCCGATCTGGACCCTGATGCCGCCGAGAACGGCGGGGTCGACGACCACGTTGAGGTGGATCGCCTTGCCGTAGTAGGTGGCCAGCGCTGCCACGAGGCGGTCGCGCTGGGTCGCGTCGAGGTCGGCAGCGCTGGTGACGGTCGCGGCGAGCTGCTTCCGGCGGGTGCCGGCGATGGCCAGGTAGATCTCCAGGACACGGTCGAACCGGCGCCCGCGTGGTGCAAGGACCGCCTGGCGGGCGAGCCGGATCGTCTCCGGGGATACCTTGCCCTGGAGCAGGGTGCTGACGACCTCGTCCTTGTTATGCCCGTCACCGCGGCGGTCGGTCAGTGCATCCCGCAGCCCGACGTTGCCGGCGACGATCCGCTCGAACCGGAAGAGCTCGTCCTCGACCTGGTCGGCGCGTCCGGCCTCCTCCGCCTTGGCGATCGCGGTCTCGACAGCGAGACTTTCCACGGTGTCCGCGAGGTCCCGCTCGGTGGCCCAGCGCTGGGCGGCCAGCTGCTGGAGCAGCTCCACCGCGGCCGAGCTCACCTTGCCGCGGAACAACCGCCCCACGAGGTCGGCCTTCGCGGCGCCCTCGCGAGAGGGGTCGGCGAGGGCCCGCCGTAGCGCGGCGTTGTTGTCGATGGCCCCGGTGATGCCGAACAGGTCTTCGGCCAGCGTCACCCGGTCGACGCCTGAGTCGAGTGCGCCGCGCAGGGCCTGCTGACCGGCGACCGCCGCGGCCCGTGATGATCCCTGCATCAGGCGTCCTGCGCCGGCGCCGCCCGGGAGGCGTCACCCGCGGAGTCGCCCACGGCGACTTTCTGCGGCTGGATCTCGCCCGCCTCGAGCTCGGCGAGGAAGCGCTCGACGATGCCCTTCTGACGGGTCTCGTCGTGCAGCGACTCGCCCACGATCCGGCTGGCCAGGTCGGTCGACAGACGGCCGACCTCACCGCGCAGCTGGACGATCGCCTGCTGGCGCTCGGCTTCGATCTGCTTGTGGGCGTTCTCGGTGATCCGGCTCGACTCGGCGTTCGCCTTCTCGCGCAGCTCGGCGATGATCAGCGCGCCCTGGGCCTTCGCGTCCTCGCGGATTCTCGAGGCCTCGGTGCGTGCCTCCTGGAGCTGGGCGTTGTACTGCTCGAGGGCTGCCTGGGCCTGAGCCTGAGCCTCCTCGGCCTTGTTGATGCCGCCCTCGATCGCCGCGGTGCGATCGGCGTATGCCTTTTCGAGGTTGGGCACGACCTTCCTCTGCACGATGACGTAGAGGATGGCGATCGCGATGAACCCGAAGATCAGCTCGCCCGGGTGGGGCAGGACGGGCAGACGGTTGGCCTCACCGCCTTCAGCAGCGCGCACGATCGAGGCAAGTCCTGAGTAGAGCTGCACGGGGAACCTCCTGATGCCGGGGTGCGGGGTGGGTCACAGGTTGAGCTGGTCAGGCGCTTCTGAACACGAACGCGAGCACCAACCCGAAGATTGCCAGCGCCTCCGCGAGGGCGAACCCGAGAATGGCGATGGCCTGCAGCTGGCCCCGCGCCTCAGGCTGACGAGCGACGCCGTTGATATAGGCGGCGAAGATCAGACCGATCCCCACGCCGGGGCCGATGGCGGAAAGGCCGTAGCCGATGATGGCAATGTTTCCACCGATGTTGATGGTCCCGTTCACGATGTCCTCTTTCGTTCTTGGTCCGGACCGGCACGGCGCCGGCCCGAAGGCTTGGGGGTCGTAGTGGTTGTTCGGTCGTGGAAGGCTGGTGGTCCGGGTGGGTGAGACGCGACGCGCGTCAGTGCTCGTCGACGAGGGCTCCAGCGATGTAGGTGGCTGCGAGCAGGGTGAAGATGTAGGCCTGCAGGAACTGGATCAGCCCCTCGAAGATGGTCATGACGAAGGCGAGGACGAAGGACCCCGCCCCGGCGACCTTCAGGCCGATCCCGCCGTGGAACATGTACTCGCCACCGGTGATGAAGAGGAGGAGGAGCATGTGGCCGGCAAACATGTTGCCGAACAGCCGCAGGGCCAGGGTCAGCGGGCGGGTGACGAAGAACGTGAAGACCTCGAGCACGAAGATGAACGGCACGATCCATCCCGGCAGGCCCGCGGGAACCAGGGACTTGAAATAGCCGCCCACGCCGAGCCTCTTGATACCCAGGGCGTGGTAGATGACGAAGACGATCAACGTCAAGGCGATCGGGAACGCCACTCGCCCCATCGTCGCGAACTGGATCGGAGGGATGATGCCGAACAGGTTGTTGACGAGGATGAGCACGAACAGGGAGAACAACAGGGGCACGAAGCGCAGGAAGTCCTTGCTGCCGATGATGTCGCGCGCCACACCGTTGCGGACAAAGCTGTAGACGCTCTCAGTCACCCACTGGCTCTTGCCCGGCACCACCGCGGCGCGGCGGGTGCTGGCGAGCAGCCACCACGCGATCAGCCCGACGGACAGGATGATGACCACCGACGGACGAGTCAGGGCAAATGGGCCGTCACCGATGAGTGGCTGGTAGAACTCCTGCGGCGTAGGCGCCTGGTAGCCGCCTCCGTCTTCAGCAGGCGCGCCGGCGAGCGTGGTGAGCGGGCCGAGCACGGACGGGCTCACAGCGTCTCCTCCATGTGATGCGTCGAGCGGTCGTCAAAGGGTTGATGCGCCGAACAGTCGTCAACGGGCCGCCGGATGTCAGACCGTCCCGGGCGCAGGAGACCCGCGCTCAATCCGGCCGGAGCACGCGCAGGCCTCACTTCTGCTGTGTACCGTACCGGAACCACACAAGGTAGAGCGACATAGCCATGCCCCCGAGCAACCCCAGGACCACGAGGAATCCCGTGCTCAGCCAGGTGTCGAGTACCCAACCGATCGCGCCGAAGACCACGGGACCAGAGATGAGGTAGGCGAGGGCGTTCCACATGGCCGACTCCTCGAGCCGCCGGTGTCCCGCGTCGGGGTCCGGGACATGGCCGTCGGCGCCTTGAGGCCCGAGTGGCTTCGACGACTCGGGCGGCTCGGACTGGTTCGGTGATGCATCGGCCATCAGTAGCTCCTCGGTGCAGCATGTCACTCCCCCGACCCGGGCGCAGGTGAGCCACCGTGGACGGGGGACGAGTCGTACACCGGTGTCCGCCTCCTGACGAAGGCGAGCACCTGAAACACCTGCCACGCGAGGGCGACCACCAGGACGGCGATGCCGAAGGCCACCCCGTCGAGCCAGCTCGCTCGGGCCAGCGAGAGGATGACCAGGCCAAGAAAGATGACCTGCCCCAGGAAGACCGCCAGTGCGGCAGCCACCAGGCTCAGCGGATTGTCGTTGACAACGCGCTTCATGACGGTCAGCCCGGCCGCGAAGAAGACCACCGCAACGAGGACGCCCCCGAGAGCGGCGAGACCACTCGAGGCACCCCTGCTGACCCAGAAGACGACGGCGGCGGCCACGCCGCAGAGCACGCTCGGCAGGAAGGCCATCCGGAGCATCGCGGCGAAGGGCGCACTACCGGCCGAGCCCGTGGGCACCTGGTGGGAAGTCAACACTCCTCCTGGGGCGTCATGCGTCGCTCGTCTGTTGCGTCTCTGCAAGGGACTCCAGCGCAGTTTCAGGGCTCTCGACGTGCCGCTGCTCCGCGCTTGTGAAAGGTATCACAAGCGCCGGGCCGAGCTCCACCTGGGCAGCCAGACTGTCAGGATCGCGGCCACCGCGATGCACCCGGCGATGACGGCCGAGGCCTGCCAGCCCTCGATGAAGGCGAAGGAGACGGTGCCGAGGGAGAGCAGCGCGGCCCACAGATAGAGGATGAGCACCGCGGTGCGGTGGCCGTGGCCGATCTTCAGCATCCGGTGGTGCAGGTGCTTGGCGTCCGCGTGCCAGGGCCGCTGCCCGGCCAGGGTGCGGCGCCCGACGGCCAGGACCATGTCGAGGAACGGCAGGCTGAGGACGGCCAGCGGCACGGCGATCGGCAGCAACGCCGCACTGACGGCTCCCCCGGTGAAGTCACTGGGGTCGACGTTGCCGGTGATCGAGATCGTCGCGGAGGCCAGCAGCAGCCCGAGCAGGAGGGCGCCGGAGTCCCCCATGAACAGCCGTGCTGGGTGGAAGTTGTGCGGGAGGAACCCCAGACAGCAGCCCAGCACCGCCGCGGTGATGAACGTGGCGTTGGAGAAGACGTTGGGCGGGTTGTAGGTCTTCGAGACGAGGTAGGAGTACATGAAGAACGACACGGCGGCGATCCCGACGACGCCGGCGGCGAGCCCGTCCAGGCCGTCGATGAAGTTCACGGCGTTGGCCGTCGCGAGGACGATGACCACGGTGACCGCCACGAGGGCGGGCGTCGGCAGCACGGTGCTCGTCCCGAAGAACGGGATCGCCAGCAGCTGCACACCCTTGTAGGCCATCACCCCCGCGGCAAGCACCTGGCCGGCCAGCTTGGTCATCCAGTCGAGCTCGCGGATGTCGTCGATGGCACCGACGAGGCAGACGATCGCGGCGCCCATGAGGACACCGGTGATCTGGCCGCTGTTGTAGACCAGCTTGAGGTAGGGAAGCTGCCGCGCGACCAGTGCGGCGGCAGCGAACCCGAGGAAGATGGCCACCCCTCCCAGCCGCGGGATCGGGGTGCTGTGGACGTCGCGCTCCCGCACGGGGGTGAAGGCGCCGGTGACGACGGCAATGGCCCGCACCAGCGGCGTCGACAGGTAGGTCACCGCCGCGGCGACGACGAAGATGAGGAAGTACTCCCTCACGGGCGCCCCCCGGGGTGGACCATGTTGCGGACGTCAGGGACGGGGGTATGCCGGGAAGCGGGTGACGAGGTCGCTCACCTCGGCGTGCACCTGCTTCGAGACGGGGTGCTCCGGGTCGGCGTCACCCTTGGTCACCGCGGTGTTGATCAGCTCGGCGATCGTGGCCATCTCGTCGGTCCCCATGCCCTGGGTCGTCACGCACGGTGTGCCGACCCGGATGCCGGACGCGACGTTCGGCTTCTGGGGGTCGAACGGGATGGCGTTCTTGTTCAGCACGATCCCCGCCGCGTCGGCCCGGATCTCGGCGTCGGCGCCGGTCACCCCCACCCCCTGCAGGTCGTGCAGCGACAGGTGGGTGTCCGTGCCGCCCGTCGTCGGGCGGATGCCGTACTCCCCCAGGCTCTTCGCGAGCTGCTGGGCGTTCGCTACCACGCGCGCGGCATACGCTGCATATTCAGGTGTCCCGCACTCCTTGAAGTTCACCGCCTTCGCCGCGATGGTGTGCATCTGCGGGCCGCCCTGCATCATCGGGAAGACCGCCTTGTCGAGCACGGCGGCGTGCTCCTGCTTGCAGACCAGCGCTCCGGAGCGTGGACCACGAAGCACCTTGTGGGTGGTGAAGGTGACGACGTCAGCCCACGGCACCGGGCTGGGGATCGCCTTGCCGGCCACCAGGCCGATGAAGTGGGCGGCGTCGACCCAGAAGATCGCACCGACCTCGTCGGCGAGGTTGCGGAAGAACTCGAAGTCGATGAGCCGCGGGATGGCGCTGCCTCCGGCGCAGATGACCTTCGGCCGGTGCTCGCGGGCGAGCGCGGCCACCTGGTCGTAGTCGATGTTCTCGCTCTCCTTGTCGACGCCGTAGTGCACGGCGTTGAACCACTTGCCGGAGAAGGAGACCTTCGTGCCGTGGGTGAGGTGGCCGCCGTGCGGCAGGGACATCGCGAGGATCGTCTCGCCCGGCTTCAGAAACGCGCCGTAGACCGCCTGGTTCGCGCTCGCGCCGGAGTGCGGCTGGACATTGGCGTGGTCGGCCTCGAAGAGCGACGTGCAGCGGTCGATGGCGAGCCGCTCGGCCTTGTCGACCTCGGAGCAGCCGCCGTAGTAGCGGCGGCCGGGATAGCCCTCGGCGTACTTGTTCGACAGCGTGGACCCCAGGGCGGTGAGCACCTCCGGCGAGGACATGTTCTCGCTGGCGATGAGCTGCAGGCCGCCGCGGATCCGGCCCAGCTCCGAGAGCAGGACATCGGCGATGTCCGGGTCGAACGAGGAGAGGGCGTCGAAGTCGGAGCCGTAGAAGGACGGGTCGGTGCTCATGTGCTGCTCCACGAGGTCGAGGGTCGGAGGTCGCTGCGCTGCCGCAGGGGTCGACCCGTCAACTCTAGAGCCTGGCGCTATGGCTGAGGTCGGCGGCGCTGCCCCGCCACCCGGCCCCCACGACGCGCGGGCGCGTTGGGAGCGGGGCGCGGACCGGGCTTCCGGACCCCACGAGGGCCCCTCGGCGCCCGCCCCTCCGCGGCGGCCCGCTTCTCCTCGGCCAGCCGAGCGGTCCGGGCCGCCTCGGCTGCCGCCACGAGCGCCACGTCGATGTCGCTGCGGGCTAGGGCACCCTCGCGGAGAGTGACCGCGACGGGCGTCGTGCAGTCGAGCATCGTCGACGCCGCGTTGCCCGTCGCGGGCCCGGCGTCGAGATAGACCGCGACCGCCGCACCGAGCTGGCCCTGGGCTTCGGCCACGGTGCGGGCAGCCGGTGAGCCGGTGTAGTTGGCGCTCGTCACCGCCATCGGCCCTACGTCGCCGAGCAGGCTCAGGGCGATCTCGTTGTCGGGCATCCGGAGCGCGACGGTGCCGTTGGTCTCGCCGAGGTCCCACGACAGAGACGGCTGCGACTTGACGACGAGGGTGAGGGGGCCGGGCCAGAACGCGCCGATAAGGGAGCGGACGTAGTCGGGGACCTCGCGCGCCAGCCCGTCGACGGTGCGCAGGTTGGGCACCAGCACCGGGGGCGGCATGTCGCGACCACGCCCCTTGGCGGCAAGGAGGGCGGTCACCGCGTCGGCGTTGAAGGCGTCGGCGCCGATGCCATAGACGGTGTCGGTGGGCAGGACGACGACCCTGCCGGCGCGGACCGCCTGGGCGGCCGCCTCCAGCCCCGCCGCAAGGCCCTCGGGCGTGGTGCAGTCGAAGACCTCGCTCATGGCGCAAACCCTATGCCTGCACCCTGGACCCTCGATGAGAGTGGTCGAGCTGGTCGGGCTGCTCAGCTGCGGACGGCGACCAGGCAGCGCGGCTTGCCGACGAGGTCGGCGTGGTCGACGACGCTCGTCCAGGCGCCGGTGGCCTGCAGCGCGGTCGGCAGGGAGGCACCCTGCGTGTCCGCGTGCTCCATGACGAGCGCTCCTCCCGGCCGGAGGAGCTCGGCGGCGTGCGCGGCCATCGCCAGGGGGATGCCCAGCCCGTCCGCGCTGCCGCCGTAGAGGGCGATCTCCGGGTCGTGGTCGCGCACCTCGGGGTCGACCGGCACCTGCCCGACGGGGATGTAGGGCGGGTTGCAGGTGACGACGTCCACCTGCCCCATGAGGCGCGGGTATGCCGTGCAGGCGTCCCCCTGCTCGATGGTCACCTCGAGCCCGAGCCGGTCTCGGTTCGCCGCGGCCCAGCCGTGGGCCAGCTCGCTGAGCTCCACGGCATACACCATGGCGCTGGGGTGCTCGTGCTTGACGCTGAGAGCGATGGCGCCCGATCCGGTGGCGAGGTCGACGACGAGGGGCGCCTCGCGGCCGACAAGCGCCCGCAGGGCGAGGTCGACGAGCAGCTCGGTCTCCGGGCGCGGGGTGAAGACGCCGGGGCCGACGTGCAGCTCGAGCCGGCGGAACCAGGCCTTGCCGGTGAGGTGCTGGAGCGGGACGCGGGTGGCGCGCTCGGCCACGAGGTCGTCGTAGCCGGCTGGGGTCTCGATGCCGCCGAGGACCATGAGCCGGCGCACCTCGGAGACGTCCTCCCCGAGCAGGTGAGCCGCGAGGTGCAGGGCGTCGACCGGAGCGGACGCGACACCGGCCTCGGCGAGCGTCATCGTCGCCCGCCTGACCGCGACCCGCAGCTCCGTCATGACGCGCCCGGGGTCGTTGTGCCGTCCGACAACAGCGACATCCGGCTGCGTTCGTCGGCCATGACGCACGACTGCACGACCGCCTCGAGCTCACCACCGAGGACGGTGTCGAGGTTGTGGGCCTTGTAACCCGTGCGGTGGTCGCTGATCCGGTTCTCCGGGAAGTTGTAGGTGCGGATCCGCTCGCTGCGGTCGACCGTGCGGACCTGGCTGCGGCGAGCAGCCGAGGCCTCTGCGTCCGCCTGCTCGCGGGCCATCGCGTGCAGCCGAGCACGCAGCACCCGCAGCGCGGACTCCTTGTTCTGCAGCTGCGACTTCTCGTTCTGGCAGGAGACGACGACACCCGTCGGCAGGTGGGTGATCCGCACGGCGGAGTCGGTCGTGTTGACGCTCTGGCCGCCGGGGCCGGAGCTGCGGTACACGTCGATCCGCAGGTCGTGCGGGCCGAAGTCGACGGCAGCCTCCTCTGCATCGTCGATCTCCGGCATGACGAGGACGCCCGCCGCCGAGGTGTGGATCCGGCCCTGGCTCTCGGTGACCGGCACGCGCTGGACGCGGTGCACCCCGCCCTCGAACTTGAGCAGGGCCCAGGGGGCCTCGCCGGGCTGCGCCGCCTTCTTGGCCTTGATCGAGAGCCGGGCCTCCTTGTAGCCGCCGAGGTCGGACTCCGTCGCGTCGATGACCTCGGCCTTCCAGCCGCGCTTCTCGGCGTAGCGGGCGTACATCCGGAGCAGGTCGCCGGCGAAGAGGGCCGACTCCTCGCCACCTTCCCCGGCCTTGACCTCGAGGATGACGTCGCGGTCGTCGTCGGGGTCGCGCGGGATGAGCAGCGTCCGCAGCTTCTCCTCGGCGCCCTCCACTGCGGCCTCGAGGGAGGGCAGCTCCCGCGCGAACGACTCGTCCTCGGTGGCCAGCTCGCGGGCGGCGGCCAGGTCGCCCCTCGCGGCGACGACGGCCTGGTATGCCGCGACGGTCGGGGCCAGGGCGGCATACCTCTTCGTCAGCGCGGAGACCTTGGCGTTGTCGCCGCCGCCGCTGTGCAGCAGGGGGTCGGCGAGCTGGCGCTCCAGGTCGGCGTACTCGTCGACCATGGCCTGCGCGGATTCCAGCATGGGTGTCATCCTCCTTCTCGCCCCGATCCCGATTCGTCTGCGGTCCTTCGCCGTTCTCGGCCTGGACCACCGCAGACGAATCGGGGTGGTTCGCGGTTCGTCTGCGGTCCTGAGCGCATTGCGCACCCGGTCACCGCAGACGAATCGGGATGCCGGGCCATGCGAAACGCCGGTCCCACGACAGGCGAACCTGCCGTGGGACCGGCGTGGCGGGGAGCTACTTGGCCGTTGCTGCAGCCTTCTTGCCGTAGCGAGCCTCGAACCGGGCCACGCGGCCACCGGTGTCGAGGATCTTCTGCTTGCCGGTGTAGAAGGGGTGGCACTGCGAGCAGACATCGGCGTTGATCCTGCCGGACGTCGCGGTGCTGCGGGTGGTGAACGTGTTGCCACAGGTACAGACGACCTGAGTCTCTACGTACTCGGGGTGAAGGTCGTTCTTCAAGGTGTCTCCTAGGGTCGAGTCGATCCGGGTCGGCGGGACTGCACGCGGTGTGGTGCAAGATCCCTGGCGCCGTGAACCGGTCAACGAGCAAGTGTGCCAGAGCGGGGCACGTCGTCCTCAACGTGCCTACCGGGCCCCACATTCCCCTGCCCGCGCAGCTCGAAGGATCGCCCCTTGGGCTGGGAATGCGGGGCGGCCACTGCCTACAGCTCGTCGCTCGACCGATGAGTTCCCCGGGCATCTGTCGTTTCACCCTCTGACAGATTGACACCCACACCCATCACTGGAGGCCACAGATGAGCACGCTCCCCGACGGCACGACGAACGCCCGCGAGACTGAACGTCGGAGCGCCATGGACTGGAGCCTCGAGCTCGTCCTGCTTCCCGTGTCCGACGTCGACCGGGCCAAGACCTTCTACGCCGAGCAGCTGGGCTTCCACGTCGACGTGGACCACCGTGCGGGTGAGAGCTTCCGGGTGGTGCAGCTGACCCCGCCCGGCTCGGCCTGCTCCATCTCGATCGGCACGGGGATCACCGACGCGGCGCCGGGCTCGGTCCGCGGGACGCACCTCGTCGTGACCGACATCGCCGCGGCACGCGCCGAGCTCGTCGAGCGGGGGGTCGACGTGAGCGAGGTCCAGCACTTCGCCGAGGGAGGGCTCGTGCCGGGTCCGGACCCCCAGGGCCGGGACTACGGGTCCTACCTCTTCTTCGCCGACCCGGACGGCAACACCTGGGCCGTGCAGCAGGTCGCGTCGCGGGCTGCGGGCCGGTGAGCGCCGCCGCCGTGGCGCAGTCGCAGTTCGAGGAGCTGGCCCGGCGGCACCGGCGCGAGCTGCACGTGCACTGCTACCGGATGCTCGCCTCTTACGACGACGCGGACGACGCGGTCCAGGAGGCCTACCTGCGCGCTTGGCGCGGCTGGGCCGACGTCGCGGACACCGCGCTTCGCGCCTGGCTGTACCGGATCGCGACGAACGTGTGCCTCGACCTCCTCCGCGCCCGCTCCCGTCGAGTCGCCAAGATGACGTCGTTCGCGGAAGTGCCGTGGCTACAGCCATATCCCGACCGCCTCCTCGACGAGATCACCGCCCAGGAGGACGGTCCGGAGACCGTCGCGGTCGCGCGGGAGACGATCGAGCTGGCCTTCATCGCCGCCGTCCAGGTCCTGCCCCCACGGCAGCGGGCCGCGCTGGTCCTGCGCGACATCGTCGGTATGCCGGCCAGCGAGACCGCCTCGATGCTCGAGACGAGCGTCGCGGCCGCGAACAGCGCCCTGCAACGGGCCAGGGCGACCATGCAGGAGCACCTGCCTACGCACCGGCTCGACTGGACGGCCGCGCAGGTGAGCGCCGAGGAGCGACAGCTGCTCGACCGGTTCATCGATGCCCACGAGCGTGGGGACGCCAAGGCAGCGATGGAGATCTCGCTCGAGGACATCCGCGTCACCATGCCGCCGGCGCCATACCTCTTCGACGGCCGGGACGCGATCGCTCCGCTACTCGAGCGCGCCTTCGGCCCGGACCGCGACGGCGACTGGCGGCTGCTCCCAACGAGCGCCAACCGGATGCCGGCGGCGGGCAGCTACCTGCGCCGGACGGGGGGCACGGAGTACCGGGCATTCAAGCTCGACGTGCTACGGATCGAGGAGGGTGGCATCGCCGAGATCACCACCTTCGGCTACTCGATGTTCCCCGCTCTCGGCCTGCCCATGGTCCTGAACCGCGACTGAGCACGACCTTCCGAGGCCGGCGCCTGAACCGGCTGACCACCCGCCCCAAACAGGCGGCCGACTTTGCCACAGCCGGTCGCGGCTAGGTTGGCCCCGTGAGCGAGCGCCGGCAGGTCTTTGCGTTCTCGGGGATGCTGGTCGCCCGCGACGACACCCGGACGAACGCGGACCTGACCAGCCATGCCCTCTCGCTGAGCGGAAGGGGCCCAGAGCAGCGACTCTGCTACCTGCCCACCGCCGTCGGCGACTCCCCTGGTGCCGTGGACGCCAAGGCGGCCGCATTCGCACAGCAGCACCCCCGGGTCGGGTTCTCTGTCCTCAGCCTGTTCCCACGGCCCAGTGTGTCGGAGGTGCGGACACACCTGCTGGCTCAGGACGTCATCCTCGTCGAGGGCGGCAGCGTGGTGAACCTGATGGCCGTCTGGCGCGCGCACGGCCTCCCCGCCATCCTGCGCGAGTGCTGGGAGGCTGGCGTCGTCCTCGCCGGCGCCAGCGCCGGCAGCCTCTGCTGGCACACGGGCGGACCCACGGACTCCTTCGCGGACTCCCTGGACGCCTTCACCGACGGGCTGGGCCTCCTGCCCTTCAGCAAGGGGGTCCACGACGACTTCGCCGGCCAACCGCGCCGAGAGACCTACCGACGCCTCGTGGCCGACGGTTCGCTCCATCCGGGCTACGCAAGCGAGGACGGCGTCGGCCTGCACTACGTCGGTACGTCGCTGCACGAGGCAGTAACGCTGCGTCCTCGTTCCGCAGCCTGGTGGGTCGAACCGGACCAACGCGGCGGCTGGCGTGAGCGCGCCGTCGACGCCCGCCCCATCTGAGACTCACCGGCTTACCTCTCAGCCGCTCACCCGGCATACGGACGGCGACGGCGACCACCCCACGTGGGATGACCGCCGTCCGGTATGCCGGGTGGCTCAGTCGTCTCCACCGTCGAGCCTGCTCGACGCCGTCATCTGGACCTGGCGGAGGAACTCCACGTTGCTCCGGGTCTTCTTGAGCCGGTCGAGGAGCAGCTCGATGCCCTGCTGGGAGTCCAGAGCGGCTAGGACCCGGCGCAGCTTCCACATGATCTTCAGCTCCTCGGCGCCGAGAAGGATCTCCTCGCGCCGGGTGCTCGAGGCGTTGACGTCGACGGCGGGGAAGATCCTCCGGTTGGCGAGGTCCCGCGAGAGGCGCAGCTCCATGTTGCCGGTGCCCTTGAACTCCTCGAAGATCACCTCGTCCATCCGGGATCCCGTCTCGACGAGTGCCGTGGCGAGGATGGTCAGCGAGCCACCGTTCTCGATGTTGCGCGCGGCGCCGAAGAACTTCTTCGGCGGGTATAGCGCCGCGCTGTCGACGCCGCCGGAGAGGATGCGGCCGGAGGCCGGCGCCGAGAGGTTGTAGGCCCGGCCCAGCTTGGTGATGGAGTCGAGCAGGACCACGACGTCGTGACCCATCTCGACGAGGCGCTTCGCCCGCTCGATGGCCAGCTCGGCGACGGTGGTGTGGTCGTCGGCCGGGCGGTCGAACGTCGAGGAGATGACCTCGCCCTTGACGGCCCGCTGCATGTCGGTGACCTCTTCGGGCCGCTCGTCGACGAGGACGACCATGAGGTGGCACTCGGGGTTGTTCGCGGTGATGGCGTTCGCGATCGCCTGCATGACCATCGTCTTGCCGGCCTTGGAGGGGGCGACGATCAGCCCGCGCTGGCCCTTGCCGATCGGCGCGATGAGGTCGATGATCCGCGTCGTGAGGATGCTGGGCTCGGTCTCGAGGTGCAGCCGTTCCTGGGGGTAGAGCGGCGTCAGCTTGCCGAACTCCGCCCGAGCCCGGGACTGCTCCCCCGTCTGCCCGTTGATGGAGTCGAGGCGCACGAGGGCGTTGAACTTCTGGCGGTTGACGCCGTGGCCCTGCGGCTGCTCCCCGTCGCGCAGCGCCTTGACCGCGCCGGTGACGGCGTCACCCTTGCGCAGACCGTTGCTCTTGACGACGCCGAGCGGCACGTAGACGTCGTTCGGACCGGGCAGGTAGCCCGACGTCCGGACGAAGGCGTAGTTGTCGAGGACGTCGAGGATGCCGGCCACGGGGACCAGCACGTCGTCGTCGTTGACCTGCAGCTCGGGCTCGTCGTCCTGGCCGTCCGCGCCGGTCGGGCGCCCGGTGCGCTTGCGGTCGCGGCTGCGCTGCCGGTTGCGGCGGCGCCCGCCACGCCCGTCGCCGTCGTCGTCGTCGAAGCGGTTCGCCTGGTTGCCGCCGGCGCCCTGGCTCCGGTCGCCCTCCTGCCCGTCGCTCCGGCGCAGCGACGGCTCAGTGCCGTTCTGGGTCCGGTCGATGCCGGTCTGGGGGCTCTGGCCCTGCTGGCGGTTCTGGGCGGGGTGCTGCTGCCCGTTCCGGTCCCGGCGGTCGCGGTTCTGGCTGTCGCGCTCCGGCTGGTTCCGGTCCTGCTGCTCGCGCTGCTCGCTCCCCTGCTGGTCGCGACCGTGCTGGTTCCTGTCCTGGGTCCGGCCGTGCTGCTGCTCGCGGTCCTGGTGGTTCCGGCCTGGGTGGTCGCGGTCCTGGTGGTTCCGGTCCTGGGCCGGGTCCTCCTGCTGCTCGCGAGCCGGACGGTTGTCGGTCCTGTCGCTGCTCGGCGAAGCCTGCTCCCCGGAGGTGCCGGTGGCCTGGGTCTCGCCGCGCTCTCGCGGCGCACGCCCTGTGCGCTCGACACGGTCAGGGGGGACGCGCGCCACGTGCGTCGGGTCTGTCGAGCCCGTCTGCGTGGACGGGCCGGCGGCGGCGGCGGGGGTCGACGGTTCGTGCCCCGCAGGTGACTCCGACCGTCGAGCGCGCCGGGGCACCGGACGCTCGGTCGTCGGGCCGGCGCCACCGGACTGGCGGGCCGTGATGGCAGCGACGAGGTCGTCCTTGCGCATCTTCGTGGCCCCGGTGATCCCGAGACCGGAGGCCAGTCCCTTGAGCTGGGGGACGTTCAGCGCGGTGAGCCCGCTGCGTGCGGCCTTGCCGGCCGATCCGGCTGGTGCCGAGTCGGCGATGGCGGTGGTGTCTGTCACGAAGGATCCTTCCCCCTCGTCAGCGGTGCGGCCCTCTTCTGGGGTGCCGACAGCCGGGTGCTTTGCCAGGTTTCGGGCCTGACCTCTTGGGTTGCCACGTCGTGGACGCGCCGATGCGCATCTGCTGGGCGAGTGACATCGCCGGTCGTGGTGGTGCACTCCGCACGCTGCCGGCCAGAGAACTCGGCCCCGCTGTGCGGTGCGGCCTCAATCTAACACCAATGCTGCAACCCCTGTTCCACCGACTCCCGATCGTGACTCCCTTCAGCTGCGCGTCACCTCGACGCCCCTCGTCGGTATGCCGGGCTCCAGCCGCTGCCACTTCCCGACGCCCGCCAGCCCCCTCGGCACCACGACGTCGGCAGCCCGCTCGCGAGTGCTGAGCACGAGGATGCTCGGTCCTGCCCCCGAGATGACGGCCGCGTGGCCCGCGGCACGAAGGGCATCGACCACCGCCATCGACTCGGGAAAGGAGGCTCGTCGGGCCTCCTGGTGGAGCCATTCGCGAGTGGCCGGCAGCAAGAGGGCGGGCCGCCGGGTGACCGCCTCGATGAGCAGGGCCGAGCGACCGGCGTTCCGCGCAGCGTCGCGGTGCGGGACCGTGCTGGGCAAGATCGAGCGGGCATGATGGGTCGCGAGCTGGCTCGCCGGGACGAGCACCACTGCCGTGACGTCCGGGTGGGTCTCGATCGGCGCAGTGGCCGTGCGGCCGGCCTCGGGCTGCCCGGGATCGACCGTCCAGGAGACGGTCATCCCCCCGTAGACACTCGCCGAAGCGTTGTCCGGATGCCCCTCGAGCTCGCTGGAGAGGTCGTTGACGAGGCCGAGGTCGATGGGCACGCAAGCCCCGACCGGCAGGTCGCCGTGCGCCCCGACTGATGCCAGCGCATGTGCCGCAGCGACCCCCGCCACGATCGCCGAGGCGGAAGATCCCAGCCCTCGTCCGTGCGGGATACCGTTGCGCGCCAACAGGTCGAGGCACGGCGGGAGGGCCAGCCCCAGCTGCGCGAAGCCCCTGACGATCGACCGGTGCACGAGGTGTGACTCGTCCCTCGGCACGTCGGCGGCCCCTTCGCCCCCGACGCTGATCCGCAGGCCCTCGCCCGCCGTGACGAGCACCTCGTAGTGGTCCCAGAGGCCGAGGGCCAGACCGATCGAGTCGAAGCCGGGTCCGAGGTTGGCGCTGCTCGCCGGGACCCGCACGCGCACCGCGGCACCCACCGGCACGGCGGCCACCGACGTCAGCCCTCGAGGCCGAGGGCGGTGGCCGCCGTGAAGGCGTCGACCGGCACCTTGACCGGCACGACCTCGGACCCGTCGGCCTGCTTGAGGGCCCACTGCGGGTCCTTCAGACCGTGCCCGGTGACCGTGCAGACGATCCGGGCACCGGCGGGCACGAGACCTGCCTCGTGCGACGCGAGAAGCCCGGCGACCGAGGCGGCCGACCCGGGCTCCACGAACACGCCCTCGCGGGCCGAGAGGATCCGGTGTGCGCTGAGGATCTGCTCGTCGCTCACCGCATCGATCCGGCCACCCGACCCGTCCCGCGCAGCCTCGGCCTGCTTCCACGAGGCCGGGTTGCCGATCCGGATGGCCGTCGCAATCGTCTCCGGGTGGTCGATCGGGTGGCCCCTGACGATCGGAGCCGCGCCCTCGGCCTGGAACCCCCACATCCGCGGCAGGTGGGTGGCGGGACCGGGCATCTCGGAGCCGGTGTGGTACTGACCGTAGCCGCGCCAGTAGGCGGTGATGTTGCCGGCGTTCCCGACCGGCAGGCAGTGGATGTCCGGCGCGTCACCGAGGGCGTCGACGACTTCGAAGGCCGCGGTCTTCTGCCCCTCGATCCGTTCGGGGTTGACCGAGTTGACCAGCTCGACGGGATAGGACTCGGCGACCTTGCGGGCCAGGGTGAGGCAGTCGTCGAAGTTGCCGTCGACCTGGAGGAGCGTCGCTCCGTGGGCGATGGCCTGGCTCAGCTTGCTCAAGGCGATCTTGCCCTCGGGCACGAGGACGCCGCAGGCCATCCCGGCCTTGGTCGCATAGGCAGCCGCTGACGCGCTGGTGTTGCCGGTGGAAGCGCAGATGACCGCCTTGGCTCCGCGACCGGCGGCCACGGAGATCGCCGTCGTCATCCCACGGTCCTTGAAGGAGCCGGTCGGGTTCAGCCCCTCGAACTTGAGCCAGACGTCCGCACCGACGAGGCTCGACAGGTGCTCTGCCGGGATGAGCGGGGTGCCACCTTCGAGGAGGGTGACGACCGGTGAGCCGACGAGACTCGGCAACCGGTCGGCATACTCGCGGATCACGCCGCGCCACTGGTGGGCCATGTCACCCGCCTTCCACGCGCATGACCGAACGAACCGACCGGACGATGGGCAGGGCGGCCAGCGCCTCGACCGTGGCGGAGAGGGCGGCGTCGGACGCCGTGTGCGTGACGACGACGAGGCTCGCCCCGCCATCCACCTCGGCCCCCGTTCTCCCGTGATCCGCGAGGACCTGCTGGCGCACGGTCTCGATGGAGACATGCTGGTCGGCGAACGCGGCGGCGACCTGGGCGAGGACACCGGGACGGTCCGCGACGTCGAGGCTGATGTGGTATCTCGTCTGGGCCTGGCCCATCGTGAAGATCGGCAGGTCGGCGTAGGTGCTCTCGCCCGGCCCCCGTCCGCCGTCGATGTGGTGCCGGGCGACGGCGACGACGTCGCCGAGGATGGCCGAGGCGGTCGGGTCGCCGCCGGCGCCTTTGCCGTAGAACATCAGCTGACCGGCCGCATCCGCCTCGACGAAGACCGCGTTGAACGCGTCCCGGACGCCGGCCAGCGGGTGCGAGCGGGGGATCATCGCCGGGTGCACCCGGACCGAGACCCCCGAGGCGCTCGTCCCGTCAACACCGACGACGTCGACCCGCTCACAGATCGCGAGCAACTTGACGACACAGTCCATCTCGCGGGCGGCATGGACATCAGCAGCCGTCACTTCCGTGATGCCCTCGCGGTGCACGTCCTTGCCCGAGACCCGCGTGTGGAACGCCAGCGACGCGAGGATGGCCGCCTTGGCGGCGGCGTCGAAACCCTCCACGTCCGCCGTCGGGTCGGCTTCGGCGTAACCGAGCGCCTGCGCCTGCTCGACCGCGTCGTGAAAGCCGGCGCCGGTCGTGTCCATCTTGTCGAGGACATAGTTCGTCGTCCCGTTGACGATGCCGAGCACCTTGCGCACGTCGTCGCCCGCGAGGGACTCGCGCAGCGGACGCAGCAGGGGGATCGCTCCGGCGACCGCCGCCTCGTAGTAGAGGTCCACGCCGCGGTCCTGCGCCTCGGCATACAGGGTTGGCCCGTCCTCCGCAAGAAGCGACTTGTTGGCCGTGACGACGGAGGCGCCATGCGCCATGGCGCGCAGGATCAGCGAGCGGGCGGGTTCGATGCCACCGATCACCTCGATGACGACGTCCGCCCGGGTGACGAGCTCCTGGGCGTCGGTCGTGAACAGCTCGGGCGCCACACCGGTGTCGCTGCGGTCCCGCCCGGGGCGGCGCACGGCGATTCCGACGATGTCGAGCGGCCGGCCAACCCGGGCCGCGAGGTCGCTGCTGTGCTGGGTGAGCAGTCGGGCCACGGCCGACCCGACGACCCCGCAGCCGAGAAGGGCGACCCGCAAGGCGGCCCCCGCGTCGAGCCCCGCGGTCGCGCTCGAGTTGTCAGTCACGTGGAGATCCTGCCGTCTGTCCGCCTGCTGAACGGCGATCGTTCCGCGATCCGGACGCATCCCCGCAGATCTCCCGTCGAGTAGGGGCAACGCCGAGGCCGCCGGCCCACTCCTCGGCCCCTGTCACGGCACATCGAGGGCGAGCAGGTCCTCGACGGTCTCCCGGCGCACGATGACCCGCGCCTCCCCGTCGCGGACGGCCACGACCGGCGGACGGGGCGTGTGGTTGTACTGGCTCGACAGGGACCGGCAGTAGGCGCCGGTGCCCGGGACGGCGAGCAGGTCGCCGGGGCCGACGTCGGCGGGTAGGAACTCGTCCATTACGACGATGTCCCCGCTCTCGCAGTGCTTCCCGACGACACGGACAAGCGCCGGCCCGGTGGTGCTCGCCCGGCTGGCGAGGGTGCACGAGTAGCTGGCGTCGTAGAGCGCGGTCCGGATGTTGTCGCTCATGCCGCCGTCGACGGAGACGTAGGCACGGGAGGCGCCGCCGTCGAGCCGGACCGGCTTCACGGTGCCGACCTCATAGAGCGTGAACGTGCTCGGTCCGGCGATGGCTCGACCCGGTTCGATCGAAACCCGTGGCACCGCAACGCTGCTCGCCCGGCACTCACGCTCGACGATCTCCGCCATCCCCGCCGCGAGGTTCTCCGGCGGGAGGGGGTCGTGCTCCGTCGTGTACGCGATGCCGAAGCCGCCCCCGAGGTCGAGCTCCGGCAGCTCCACGCCGTGCTCGCGGGACACGTCGGCGTGCAGACCGAGGACGCGCCGGGCCGAGACCTCGAAGCCGGAGGTGTCGAAGATCTGGGACCCGATGTGGCTGTGCAGCCCGAGCAGCTCGAGGTGCGGCGCGCGAGCCAGCACCCGCCGGACGGCCTCGGCGGCCGCTCCCCCGCTCAGGGAGAAGCCGAATTTCTGGTCCTCGTGGGCCGTGGCGATGAACTCGTGGGTGTGCGCCTCGACGCCGACGGTGACGCGGATCATCACCCGGGCGGGGGTGCCCAGCCGCTGCGCCACGTCAGCGAGCCGCTCGACCTCCTCGAAGGAGTCGACGACGATCCGGCCGACCCCGTAGGCGACGGCGTCCTCCAGCTCGGCGACCGACTTGTTGTTGCCGTGGAAGCCGATCCGCTCACCCGGCATACCGGCGCGTCGTGCAACGGCGAGCTCGCCGCCGGAGCAGACGTCGAGCCCGAGGCCCTCGTCCCGGACCCAGCGGGCGACCTCTGTGCAGAGGAATGCCTTGCCCGCGTAGTAGACGTCGGCACCTCCGGAGAGGTCGTTGAAGACCTCGGCGTAGGTGTCGCGGAACGTCCGGGCGCGGGCGCGGAAGTCCTCCTCGTCGAGAACGTATGCCGGGGTGCCGAACTCGCGTGCCAGGTCGCGGACGCTCATCCCGCCGACGGTGAGGACACCATCACTTCCGCGGCCCACGGAGCTCGCCCACAGGGAGGGCACGAGCGCGTTGACGTCCGCCGGCAGCGCCAGCCACGAAGGGTGCCCGTAACCGTCGGCGTGCAGGGCTCCGGCCTCGTGTGCGCGCATGGGGAAAGAGCCTACGGGCGGTGCGGGCTCGCGAGGTGGCGGCCCTCGGCGGCGAAGGCCGCGACGAGCTCCACGAGGGCATCAGGGTCGAAGGGCTTGCCCACGAAGGCGTCGAGGCCGGCGCCGCTGGCGCGGGCCCGCTCCTGCTGCTGCAGCGCCGCGGTGACCATGACGACGGGCAGGTGCGTGAGCCGCGGCGCACGGCGGATCTGGGCGATCGCCCACCAGCCGTCCCGAGGGAGCATCTGGGCGTCGAGGACGACGACGCTGGGCAGCTCGTCGCCCGCGGCCCGAAGCACGGCCAGGGCCGCCTCCCCGTCCGTCGTCTCGACCACCTCGAAGCCGGCGAGCTCGAGGTTGATCCGCAGGAGCAGCCGGATGGACTCGGTGTCGTCACAGACGAGGACCCAGGCCGGTCGGTCTGCCGCCCGAGGGGGCGCAGCAGCGCTGGCCGGTTCCATGAAGGCCACCCTAGGCTGCTAATCTCGCCACGCACATGTGAACGGCTGACACCCGGCCAGCGACGTCCTGGACGGGTACCGGCCCCCGTAGCTCAGGGGATAGAGCACCGCCCTCCGGAGGCGGTGGCGCAGGTTCGAATCCTGCCGGGGGCACCATCAGACAGCGCTCTGACCTGCGGAAAGGCCCACTGACGTGGTGAACGTGCAATATGCGTGCAACAAGCGTCAATGCCGACCGAGTGGTGCAACAGTGCAGTTGTCGGACGCTGTGTCAGTCCGCTGACCGATCCACGGGCAGGGAGCCTGTCTGGTGGCCGCGGTTGTTGGCAAGTGTGCCGCCGGGCGACATCACGGCGGTGAGACGCGCCACCTGTTCGCGTGCTCGCGGACCTCGTGCACCAGGTCGTCGGCGGCATGCTCGTCGGGCTGGTACCCGATCACTGAACCACGAGGCCAGGGTGGCGGTCACCGTGCCCAGCAGAGCGATCCCTGCGATCATCAGCCCGATCGCGACGACTCACCCGGTCGGAGTCACCGGGTATCGGTCTCCGTAGCCCACGCTGGTCATGTGGTACATCCATGGAGGCTCAGCCTCGGCAGATCGGCGGACCTGGGATCCTGTCGCTTGGCGGCACTTGAGTTCGGTTGGCACATCGTGACGCGATGATGCTTCCCGAGCGCATGGAGGGGGTCAGGAACGGTAGCGAGCCGCGTCTGGTCTCTGCCGTCTCGACTTGGAGTGCGGCTCAGGCTTGACCAAGGCCAACCGGGAACGCATGCTCGTCGGCAAAATCGGACGTAGGTCGCAGGTGGCGCAGTTGTTGCCTCCCTTCCGATGGGATAATCCTAGGATTCCGTGGGTGGTTTCTGACCGGGTGAATGTGCGGCACGCCGTCCTCGCATAGGTTCTGGCTGTCTAAAGGTCCGGAACCGGTGATCGGAGAACGGCGTGCGCGGAACCACGGTATGGCCTGCCCTGCTCGGGGTCCAGAAGACGGTTGTGGAGCGGGTGGAGTTCGACGAGGACGAGGAGACTCTGGTCGCCCACGTGCGTCCGCGAGCCAGGGCGCGCGGCCGGTGCGGGGTGTGCCGGCGTCCCTGCCCGGGGTATGACCGGGGCGAGGGCCGGCGTCGCTGGCGGGCGCTGGACCTGGGCCTGTTCCGGGCGTTCGTGGAGTCAGACTCGCCGCGGGTCTCCTGCCCCGAGCACGGGGTCGTCGTGGCGCACGTGCCGTGGGCGCGTCACGACGCGCGGCACACGATCGCTTTCGATGACACGGTGGCGCGACTCGTACGTCTTGGACTTCCTAGTGTCGCGTGTTGTAAGTCTTCTTGTGGTGGGGTGAGGGTTTGGCAGGGGTGATGATCTCGTCGGCGCCCTGGTCCAGGTGAAGGGGTGGGCGCGTTCGTTCCAGCCGTCGATGTAGAAGCCGTGCGCGGTCTCGCGGTCGTGGACGCTGTGGAAGGTGCCGCGGCGGATGGCTTGGCGTCACGGCTACGCGCCCACGGCATCGAGGCATCAGCTGAAGACCTGCGGCGCTGACCTTACGACGTCGCGCTGAGCGAGGGACTGCAGGAGCGTGGCCGACAGGACCGCCCGAGCCTGCACTGATGTCACAGACCTGAGGGCTGTCTCGTCAAGGTGCTGTGAAGAAGATCGCGACGGCCGTCCTGGCCCTCTGTGCGCTAGATGTCGGCCTGTGGGCCAGCATCGCTCCGCGCTCCATCTTTACGTCGTTCCCCGCTCCGGGGCACCACTGGGTCGACGGCCTAGGCCCGTACAACGAGCACCTCGTGCGCGATGTCGGGGGGCTCTACCTCGCCCTCGCGCTGCTCAGCCTCTGGGCGCTGGTGCGTCCGGAGCTCACGACGTCGTGCGGGGCCGCGTGGATCGCCTTCAACGCTCCGCACCTGGCGTTCCACCTGCGCCACTTCGACGTGCTCAGCACCGTTGACAAGGTGGGCAACGTCGTGGAGCTGGGCGCTTCGCTCCTCCTGGCGATCGTGCTGGTGCTCCCGACTCGCCGCAGAGAGGTCGCAGCATGCGCATCGCCGTAGCAGGAGGCACAGGCCTCATCGGGACGATGGTCGTCGACGAGCTGCGGAGCAGGGGGCACGAGCCCGTGGTCCTCGCCAGATCCACGGGCGCGGACCTCGTGACGGGCACAGGAGTGGCGCAGGTCTTGGACGGGACATCCACGGTGATCGACGTGAGCAACCTCGCCACGATGAAGGCTCGGGACTCGGTTGCATTCTTCGACGCGGTCGCGCGGCACCTCCTGGCCAGCGGGCTCGAGCACCTCATCGCGCTGTCGATCGTCGGGATCCACCGCGTCGATCTTGGCTACTACCAGGGCAAGCGGTGTCAGGAGGAGCTGCTGCTCGCCGACGACCGGGTCAGCGTCCTGCGGGCGACCCAGTTCCACGAGTTCGCCGGCCAGGTGCTGGATCGTGGTCGAGGTCCGGTCGCGATGGTGCCGCGGATGCACATCCAGCCGGTCGCTGCCCGCGAGGTCGCGACAGCTCTGGTCGACCTGGTCGGTCACCGACCGGCAGGGGTGGTGCCCGAGCTCGCCGGTCCCGAGCCTTTCGAGCTGATCGACCTCGCTCGCCAGCTGTCGCGGACCCGACGCAGCAGGCGGTTAGCCGTGCCCATCCGGCTGCCCGGGGCGGTCGGTCGCCAGCTGATCGGCGGAGGGCTCCTCCCCACGACGGCCGGACCGCGAGGCGTCGTGACGTGGGCGCAGTGGATCGCGAGGATGTGCCCATGACCCACGACGACGAGCTGGCGAAGGCCTTCGACCGGGCTCGGCCGCGTCTCGTACGGGTGGCGTACGCCGTTCTCGGCAGCCGCTCGGAGGCCGAGGACGTCGTGTCGGAGATCTGGCTGCGGCTATCCGCGACCCATGCGTCAGACCCGGTCCGCGACGTCGATGCCTGGACCACCGTCGCGGTGGCTCGCGCGTCCGTGGACGCTCTGCGTTCGGCGCGGGTACGGCGAGAGGTCTACGTCGGGCCTTGGCTGCCAGAACCCGTCGTCGAGCTCGCAGCAGTCGAAGACCCCGCCGATCGAGTCACGCTCGACGACACGGTGAGGTATGCGCTGCTCGTCGTCCTGGAATCGCTGACACCAGGCGAACGCACGGCGTGGGTCCTGCACGATCTGTTCGGCATGCCATTCCGCGAGATCGCCGAGGTCGTCGGGCGCAGTCCCGCAGCCGTCAGGCAGCTGGCGGCTCGGGCGCGTACCCACCTCGCGGAGCACCGACCCCGGCTTGAGGTCGCGGTGGCCGAGCACGACCGGGTCGTCCGGGCATTCCTCCTCGCAGCCGGCGGTGGTGACCTGGCAGCACTGCTCGCGACGCTCGACACAGACGTCGTCCTGACCGGTGACGGAGGCGGCACGGTGTCGGCGGCGAGAAGGCCCGTCGTCGGAGCTGATCGGGTTGCGCGTTTCCTACTCGGCATCGCGGGCAACGTCTCGGCGGACGAACACGTGGAGGTCATCAGTGTCAACGGCGAGATGGGGCTCGCGGTGCTGCGCGGGGATCAGCCGACGACCGTTATGGCCCTGACGGTGGGCGAGGGACGCGTCACGCGCGTCGATCTCATCCGTGCACCCGAAAAGCTGCGGGCGCTCTCCTAGTCGGCCGACGGTATCGGCCCGGGGTCGGCAGTGGAGAGCCGCTTGTCGACGACGTCTCAGGGGGTCTGGAAGGCGACCGGCTCGAGTACATGCAGCATGGGGCATCTCGTGTTCGACATGGAGGGACATCGGCTCCCGTTGCGCGACGCGCGACGTGGTCAGGCAGCCGGCGGCGTCGGAGGCCTGGACCGGCTCAGGCCGGTACCTCGACGGGCCCATAGCGGCCAAGTGGATGCTCATCACGACCTTCCACCATGTTGGGACAACAACTCGCCCCCTGCGGCCCCGCAGGCGAGCGCATAGGCCCCTCTAGGCGCGCGACCACGCGCGCGCCAGGACGCCAACCGCCGGGTGCTCACGACGCCAGTACTCACGACGCCACAATTCTGTCACTCCGATAGCTGTACCGCGGTTTGAGGCTGGTGACAGCATTCTTACCGACACCCCAAGTAGTGCACCTCCCCGGCCAGGACGACGACGGGCTGGCCGTCGACGAGGATGCGGTGGGAGCGGATCTCGACCATGACGGCCCTCCGTTCGGTCGGCTGTACTGCGGGCTACTCGGTCAGCGTGATGCGGGCTCGGGTGCCGTATGCCGCGTTGGGGCCGACGATGACGTCCACCTCGCCAGGGTCGACACGCCACTGCATCGACCGGTCGTAGTAGCCGAACATCTCGGCGGTCACCCTGAACGTCACCGTCGCGGTCCCACCCGGCTCGATGTCCACCGACTGCCAGTCGGCCAGCTCGACGATCGGCCGCGTCACCGCGGCGACGTGGTCGCGCAGGTAGAGCTGCACCACCTCGCGTCCCGGCCGCGTCCCGGTGTTGGTCACCTCGATGGAGGCCTTGACCGCACCTGATCCCACCAACATCGCGTGCCGGCTGACCGTCAGCTCGCCGTACTCGAACGTCGTGTAGGTCAGGCCGTAGCCGAAGGTGAGCTCGGGGAACACCAGCGAGTTGAGGTATCGGCCGAGCTTGCGGTCGTCGTCGCGGTTGACCCGCCGCCCCGTGGGTCGCTCGAGCGAGCTGGATGGGATGTGCCCGACGCTGCGCGGGAACGTCATCGGCAGCCGCCCGCTCGGGGATGTCTTCCCCAGCAGCAGGTCGGCCACCGCCGGCCCGGCCTCGACACCGGGGTGCCAGGCCACGACGACGGCGCTCGCCAGCTCGAAGACCCGGCCGAGCTCCAGAGGACGGCCGGTGAACACGACGACGACGAGCGGCTTGCCGATCGCCGCCATCTCCTCGAGCACCTCCATCTGCCCGGCAGGGAGCTTGAGGGTGCTGATGCACCGGTCCTCACCCGACCGTGAGCGGTGCTCACCCAGGAGTGCGATGGTGACGTCGCTGTCGCGGACCATCGTGATGCCGAGGTCGCTGAACCGGCCGTCGGACACGATGAGGTCAGCCGCCGGGATGCGGTCACGGAACGCCGACGCGGGGGAGACGACGTCGGAGCCCTTGCCGTCGAGCACCCAGGCGCCCAGCAAGGCGTCGCCCTCGTTGACGAACGGCCCGGTCAGGTGGATGCGTCCGACGTTCTCGTGCAGCGGGAGGATTCCGACGTTCTTGATGAGCACCATCGACGCGGTGGCAGCCTCGCGGGCCAGCGCCCGAGCGGACCGGCCGGGGGCACCGACCGACTGGCCTTCGTCGGTGTACGGGCTGTCGAAGATCCCGGCCCGCAGCTTCATCCGCAGTACGCGGCGCACCGCGTCGTCCACGAGCTCGAGCGGCACGTCGACGGAGCGCACGAGCTCCGGCAGGTAGCGGCCGTAGGACCCGGAGACCATGTCGAGGTCTAGGCCAGCGAGCATCGCCTGCCGCGCCGCGTCGCGCAGGTCCTCGGCGACGCCCTGCACGACGAGCTGGCCCACGCCGTTCCAGTCCGCGACGACGACCCCGTCGAAGCCCCACTCGTCCTTGAGCACCTCGCGCAGCAGCCGCCGGTGGGCGTGCATCGGCACCCCGTCGATGTCGTTGAACGCCGCCATGACCGAGGCAACCCCGCCGTCGACGGCGGCGTGGAACGGCCGCAGGTGCAGGTTGCGCAGGGTGTTCTCGCCCACCGTGACGGTGTCGTAGTCACGCCCGCCCTGCACCATGCCGTAGCCGCAGAAGTGCTTGGCGCAGGCCGCGATCGAGCCGTGGTGCCCACGGCGGCCATCGCCCTGGAACCCCTGGACCATCGCGGCGGCGAGACGTCCGGCGAGGACCGGCGACTCCCCGAGTGACTCCGCGACCCGCCCCCAACGCGGCTCCTCGGACACGTCCATCATCGGCGCGAAGGTCCATGCAACGCCGTCGCGCGACGCCTCCGACGCGGCGAGGTGGCAGCAGCGGCGGGCGAGGTCCTCGTCCCAGGCCGCCGCCAGGCCGAGGGGGATGGGGAAGATGGTGCGGTGACCATGGACGACGTCGCGCCCGAAGAGCACCGGGATGCCGAGGCGCGACTCCTCCACGGTGATCCGCTGGCACTCGTTGATGGCCGCGACCATGAGCCCCTCGTCGCGGACGTTGCCGCCGGTGGCCCCACTGGCATACAGGCTGGCTCCTACACCCCCGCGGAGCAGCTGTTCGCGGTCGCGCACCGGCTGCACGTTGGCGCTCATGTGCAGCTGGCCGGCCTTCTCCTCCAGCGTCATCTCCGCCAGCAGGAGCTCGACCCGCTTCTCCACGTCGAGCTTCGCATCGAGCCAAAGGCGGTCCGGTACGGCGGTCCTGGCTGCACCCATTACGAGACCTCCACGTCGATCCGGGCTCCCTCGGAGTCGAGTAGCCTGTGCAGGTCGTCAACCTGCACGCTGAGTCCGCCCGTGCGGTAAGGGTTTTCCAACCGTTGTGCATCGAGCATGTGACCGCCCACCGTCACCCGCGTGGGTCGGGCCCGATCGGACCGACCCTGTAGGCCACCTCGACCTGACGGTCGAACAGGCGTACCGACGCGGTGAGGCCGTCCAATGAGGGCGGCATCACCGGGTCGACCTCGACGACCCAGCCGCGCCGTCGGATCCCGAGGAGGCACTCCAGGACGAGCCGCAGGTACAGCCCGGGGCCGGACGAGTAGACGCGCCAGCCGCCCTCTAGTGCGGCCAGCAGACCAGGCCCGTCGCCGACGCGGGCCAACGCCCCCGCGTAGCGCAGGTGCGCGTGGGTGTACATGATGCACCTTTCTGACCACCGACCGAGCCGGCCTGGCAGCCGTGTTCGACTCCGTCGACGGCCTCGCCGTCGACCCTCATCCGGCCACCGCGTTCGTCTGGAGCCGGCACCTGCTGCGCATCCGGGTCGGACGCTACCGGGTCATCTACGCCGTAGACGAGGATGCGCGTCGTATCGAAATCATCCACCTCGGGCGCTCCGTCTCGTGACCACTCCCTCGTTGTCGACCTGATCGAACGCCACCCGCCTCGTCCGCTTGCAGGTGAGGTCCGCTTGCGGCCGGGGCGCGACCACCGTCGTTCAGCGATCTTTGCTCACCTGGGTGAAGCGGTCATCGGCGCGCGGCGGCTCCGGCGGCACCAGCGCGTCATGCACCTGCACCCGGACTCCGGCGGTCGCGCGGAGCACGTTCACGGTGCCGTCGGCGGTCACGTCGAGGTCGACGACGCCTGGGCCGAACCGGAGACCCTTCACCCGCATCGCCCCGTATGCCGCAGGCCGGACGGCGTGGACGTTCAGGGTCCTGGTGACAGGGTCGGGTCGCAGGCCAAGCGCGACGGTGAGCAGCGCGACCGCTGACGCGGCGGACCAGGCTTGGGGCCGGCATGCGGCGGGGTACGGCGCAGGGCGTCCCATCACCGGCTCGCCCGAGTAGAGCTCGGGCCACCGGTAGTCGAAGGCCTCTGCCGAGGCGAGCAGTGTGGAGATGACCTTGACCGCCTCGGTGGCGAAGCCCTCCTGCGACAGGCCAAGCGCCGCGATCGCCGTGTCATGCGTCCAGATCGAGCCGGTGTGGTAGCCGATGGGGTTGTAGCCGCCGTTGACGGTGCCCAGGGTGCGCACGCCGAACGGGTCGAGAAGCTCAGGTCCCGTCAGGGCCGCGGCCACGAGCGCGGCCTCCTCGGCGGTGAGGCAGCTGGTGCCGAGGACGTGGCCCATGTTGGAGGCGAGCCCGTCCACGAGCCGGTCGGAGCCGTCGACGGCGACACCGAGGTACCGCTGGCCGGCCCCGGTGACCCAGAACCGCTCACGCACGACCTCGCGCAGACTGCTGGCGTGCCGGCGGGCCTCCCCGGCCCCCTGTCGTCCGAACGCCTCGAAGAGACGGGCCGCGCACTCCAGCGCAGACACCGCATACGCCTGCGCCTCGACGAGTGCGATCGGGGCCGAGGCGACCGTGCCGTCCCGGAACCGAACGCTGTCGCCGGAGTCCTTCCACCCCTGGTTCGACAGGCCGGTCCCCGCTACGTCGAGGTACTTCAACAGTCCGTCCGCGTCGGGCACCGCATCGGTGAGGAGCCAGTGCACCGCGCGGTCGAGGGGGTCCAGCAGCTCCCTGACGGTGTCGTCGCCCATCCCCCAGCACCACGCGTCGTACAGCAGGATCACCCAGAGGGCGGTCGCATCGACGGTGCCGTAGTAGACCGTCGAAAGGGTCATCCCGGTCTCTGGGTCGACGTAGGGGAACCGGCGCACCTCGTGCGGGATCTTGCCGGGTGCCTCCGCGGATACCGGGTCGTGGCGGCGACCCTGACGGCGGGCGAGGCTGTGCAGGGTGCCACGGGCGAGCTGGGTGCCGATGGGAAGTGTGAGGCGCGCGGCCCAGATGGAGTCACGACCGAAAAGCGTGAGGTACCAAGGCGTTCCGGCACCAACGAACGGGTCCTGCGGCGCCTCGGGGTCCCGTAGCGCCAGAGCTCGCAGGTCGGCCAACGACGACGACACCGTTGGTTCGAGGCGTGGGTCGGCACCGCCGACGCGGACCTCGTCCCAGTCGAGGAGCTCACCGCCGGCGTCCGCATCGAGGGCCGAACAGCGTGTTCTGACCGCGGTGACCCGGATGAGAACCGTGACCTCGCGCTGGGGCCGGAGGTCGAGCCGGAACCACGCCATCAGCGCTAAGTCGGTCGTGTCGAGCGTGTCGAGTCTGTCGGGAGCGGGGTCGAAGGCGACTTCGCAGGTATGCCACTGCGAGACGAAGGTGCCGCCGGTGGACGTCAGCGTCGGTGCGATCCCAGGCCTGTTCAGGTGCCCCGCCTTGACCGACCCGATCGGCGCACCGTCACTGGCGAGCCGCAGCGACAGCTCAGCGACCATTCCGACGGACGCGCGGTTCACGACGGCGATCCGCTCCGTCATCCCGCCGGGCCCCAGGTCGCGATGCCGGCGGACCTCGACGACAGGGTCCGGGGTGTCGAGGCAGAGGTTGCGGGCGGACGCCAGGAACTCGGCGCGAGCCCCGAGCGCCTCGTCGGCGACCGGTGCGGGCGCCTCGCCGTCGACGAGCACGGTCATCTCGCTGATCACCCTGCAGTCGTCGACGTAGAGGCCCGCAGCGCTCCTGGGCACCATGTCGCCACTGGGCCCGGACAGGGCTGTGACGTTGCCGCGCACACAGACGTTGAGCCGGTGCAACCATGGCTGCCGCGACGGGTTCGTCAACACGATCATCTCCTTCGGCGGGGCTGTGCCTTGCCGTGGTCCGGGGGCCGGTCAGGAGAGAGACAGGCCGGACGACGTGTCGGACTACTGGTCACTATTGGCCAAGCAGTCGCCACTAGTGGTCACCAAACTCTTGACAGCGTGCCCTATGTCGAGTCACCATCCAGTACTAACCATATTAGCGTTCAAATCGGTGTCAAGCGGGACCGGGGTTTGAACGATCCAACGAGGTGGAGTCGACGTCGTCTCCCGAGAGGTGGTGTCCGTGCCCGATCACCGGTCGGACCGCGCCACCCTCGTCGACGTCGCCGCGGCCTCTCGCGTCTCGAGGCAGACCGTGAGCAACGCCCTGAACTACCCCGACAGGGTGGCTCCGCAGACGTTGGAGCGGGTCCAGCAGGAGATTGCCCGCCTGAACTTCCAGCCGAACCGGGCCGCGCGCTCGCTGCGACGTCAGCGGGCCAATGCGATCGGCTTCCAGGTCATGGCAGGCCAGGAGCGCGTCTTCAACGATTTGCACGACCCCTTCCTCGCCGCGCTGACCGAGTACGCCCAGACCGACGACGCACACGTCATCACCTTCGTCGCCGATGACGACGAGATCCTCGCGACGTACGAGAGACTCCTCTCGACCCAGGTCGTCGACGGGTTCGTGCTCAGCCACACCCGCCATGCGGATCCACGAGCGGACTGGCTGCGTACCCGCGGCGTCCCCTTCGTCTCCTTCGGCCGAATCTGGGACGACCCCACGGTGACCTCGTGGGTGGACGTGGATGGGTGCGCGGGGACGACCGCTGCGGTCGGGCACCTGTGCCTGGCCGGCTATCGGCGCATCGCCTGGCTGGGCTGGCCGGACGGGTCCCCCGTGGGTGACGACCGGCGGTCCGGGTGGAGGCAGGCCACGGCGGACCTCTCGCAGGATGCCGAGTCCCTGTCGGCGACGACGGAGCAGGACGCGCTCGCCGCGGCGCAAGTCGCCGGCATGCTTCTCGACCGGCTCTCCCCCGGAGACGCGATCGCCTGCGTGTCCGACGTCGTTGCTCTCGGCGTCACCCTCGCTCTCGGCCGACGCGGTCTACGTCCCGGCGACGACATCGGCGTCATCGGGTTCGACGACGGCGACCTCGCCGAGGTGTTCGGCATCAGCAGCGTCCGGCAGCCGCTCGTCGACATCGCCGGGCGGCTCATCCGGATGCTCGAGCGCCCACTCGCCCCCGCTGAGGGGGTGGTCATCCCCCCCACCGTCATCAGCCGCAACAGCACAACGCGCTGAGCCTTAAGGCACAAGAACCCCGCCCTTGAACAGTCAGCCCCGACATCTCGTCGGTCAGTCCGGCACCGCAGCCGGCAAGGAGGAGAACCCCATGCAGTCAACGACCCGACGCTCCGCCAGGGTGTTCCTGGGGGGCTGTGCCGTCGCGTCCCTCGGTCTCGCCGCCTGCTCCAGCGGTGGCGGTGGGTTTGATACCCCCGCCGCGACGCAGGCCCCCGCGGCAGGGCCCGTGACCGTCAAGTTCATGATCACGTCGAACGGACCGGCCGATGTCAAGCTCCAGCAGGACGTCGTCAAGGCCTGGGAAACCAAGACCGGCAACACGGTCGAGGTCATCGCCGCGTCCGACATCAACCAGCAGCTGAGCCAGGGCTTTGCCGCCGGGTCGCCGCCGGACGTCTTCTTCACCGACGCCAACGCGTTTCCGACGTATGCCAAGGCGGGCAACATGCTCGCCTACGGCGATCGGATCACGGCGAAGGCCGACTTCTACCCCAACCTCGTCAAGACCTTTACCTTCGACAACACGTTCTACTGCGCGCCGAAGGACTTCTCGACGCTGGGCCTCATCATCAACACGGACATGTGGACCAAGGCCGGACTCACCGACGCCGACCTCCCGAAGACATGGGCCGACCTCGAGGCGGTCGCAAAGAAGCTCACCACCAACGGTGTCAAGGGTCTCGTCATCGGGGACACCCGCGACCGCATCGGCGCGTTCATGAAGCAGGCCGGCGGCTGGATCGTCAAGGCCGACCAGACCAAGATGACGGCGGACTCGCCGGAGAACCTGGTCGCCCTGCAGGAGGTCCAGAAGCTGCTCTCCAGCGGTACCACGTCGTTTCCCAAGGGCGTCGACGCCGGCTGGGGTGGCGAGGCAATCGGCAAGAACAAGGCCGCCATGGCCATCGAGGGCAACTGGATCAAGGGTGCCGTCAAGTCCGACTACCCCAACCTGAAGTGGAAGGCCGTCGAGCTGCCCGCAGGTCCCGCCGGCAAGGGGACCCTGTCGTTCACTCAGTGCTACGGCGTGGCGTCGGCGGGCAAGAACCAGGCCGCGGCGATCGACCTCGTCAACTACCTGTCGACGGCTGACCCGGCGCTGGCGCTGGCTAAGGGCCTCGGCGTCATGCCGGCGCTGCAGTCCGCGGCCGCGGGCTACAAGGCAGCGTTCCCCGACGAGAGCGCGTTCCTGGCTGGTGCCGAGTATGCGCAAGGCCCAGTGACCGTCGCCGGCATGGACCCGGTGCTCAAGGACTTCGACAGCCAGCTCAGCGGCCTGCCCGGCGCCGATCCCAAGAGCCTGATCCAGCGCCTCCAGAAGAACGGCGAGGCGGTTCTGAAGTAACCCCAGCGGGTGAGGGCGCGTGTGGCTCCGACCGAGCCGGCGCCCGCACCCTCCGCCGGACCCCGGTCCTGGCGACTTCTCCTCCTGAACCCATGGCCCTCGAACCCCATGGTCCCCGCATCGACGTCGAAGGGCTCACGAAGTGACGACCGCAACCCCGACCCGGCGGACGCCGGATACCGCCACCGGCCGGTCGGCCAAGTCCACCGACACTCGGTCAGGATGGCTGTTCATCCTCCCGGTCATCGTCATCCTCGGGTTGTTCCTGGCTGCCCCGATCCTTATCGCCTTTTGGGTGAGCCTCAGCGACTGGTCCGGCAAGGGCTCGCCACTGTCGTCGACGGTGCACTTCGTCGGCATCGACAACTACCGCCAGCTGCTCGGCGACGACTCCTTGGCACGCAGCGACTTCGCGACATCGATCCGCAACAACTTCTACTACGTGCTCGTGGTGGTTCCGCTCCAGACGGTGCTAGCTCTCGCTCTGGCGATCCTGCTCAACCAGCGGCGGCTCAAGGGACTGAGTTTCTTCCGCACCGCCTATTACTTCCCGTCGGTGACCAGCTCGGTGTCGATTGCCACGGTCTTCCTCTTCCTCTTCGCAGGTGCGGGCAGCGTCAACGCACTCCTGTCGTTCCTCGGCATCAAGGGCCCCAACTGGTTCGCCGACCCGCGCGGTGTCGGTCACATGATTCTCGGCGGCCTCGGGATCGGTAACGGTCCCGACGGGCAAGCTCCCGACTTCTTGACGGCTCACGAGTTCCTCGGCCTCACCTGGTGGGACTGGGTGTCCGGACCGTCCGTCGCGATGTGCACGATCATCGCGCTGGTCATCTGGGTCTCGGCCGGTGGCTACATGCTGCTCTTCCTGGCGGCCCTGCAGAACATCCCAGACGAGGTCTACGAGGCTGCCTCGATCGACGGTGCGTCGACAATGCGAAGCACGTTCTCCATCACGATCCCGCTGCTGCGCCCTACCCTGATCACGGTGCTCACCCTTGGCCTCATCGGCACGTGGCAGGTCTTCGACCAGATCTACATCATGTCGAAGGGGGCGCCGGCGAAGACGACGCTGACCCCGGCGTTCCTCGCCTATGACTCTTCGATCAACAACGGCCAGTGGGGCCAGGGCACGGCGATGTCGTTCATCCTCTTCGCCCTCATCATCGTGCTGACCCTGCTGCAAACGTGGCTGCTGCGCGGGCGCGGCATGCGGCGCAGGTCGCTAATGTCCCAGCTCTTCACGCGCACGTCAGGAGCATCCCGATGAGTGCCCCGACCTCGGTCCGGGCCGCCCGCGAGGAGCAGTCGCGACCCGACGTCGTCGCGGCGCCGGCACCGCACGGCACCAGGCGCGCGTTCCTGAAGGCAGGCGGTTACAGCCTGCTCGTGGTGTTCGCGCTGGTCTACCTTTTCCCGTTCGTCATCCAGCTGGGCACCAGCCTGAAGACCGACGAGGACGCGACCAACAGCCCGCTGAGCCCCATCCCGGCCCACTGGACCTTCGCGGCATACCAGCAACTTTTCCAGCAGGACTTCCCCCTGTGGCTCAAGAACTCGGTGATCGTCGCGCTCTTCGTCACGGCCGGCCGGGTCTTCTTCGACTCGCTCGCTGGGTATGCGTTGGCACGCGTGCACTTCCGGGGTCGCCGGGCCGTGATGTCGGCGATCATCGCGACCATGGCGGTACCGGGTGTGGTGCTCCTCATCCCAAAGTTCCTCATCATCAAGCAACTCGGGATCTACGACACCTACCAGGGCATGATCGTGCCGCTGCTCGCCGACGCCGCCGGCGTTTTCATCATGCGGCAGTTCTTCCTGACTATCCCGGTCAGCCTCGAGGAGGCGGCCAAGCTCGACGGCGCGGGCGTGTTCCGGACCTTCTGGTCGGTAGTGCTGCCCATGGCGCGGCCGGCACTTATCACCATCACCATCATGTCGTTCCAGTCGTCGTGGAACGAGCTGCCGCACTTCCTTGTCTCCCGGGCCAGTCCAGAGCTCAACACGCTGACGACCGGGGTGGCAGGCCTGCTGACCGGGGCGCTCGGCTCGGGGAACCGGTATCCGCTGAAGCTGGCTGCTGCGGTCCTCATGACCATCCCCGTCGCGGTGATGTTCTTCATCTTCCAGAAGCGGATCATCTCGGGGTCGCTGGAGGGCGCCGTCAAGGAGTGAGCGTCACAGGCGGGGGATGATCCGCTTGCCCTGCATCGCCTCGAGGATGAGCGCGGCGCTGCGCTTCGCGGCCACGAGGCGCAGGCCCTCGGCCTCGAGGCCCGTCATGATCTCGGCGAGCGCCTCCGCCGTGACGTGGCCGCCGAGCTCGACCCGGGCCTCCCGGTAGGCCTTGACGCATCGCGCCGACCTGGCCGTCGATGTGCCGGTCGGCGAGCCAGGCGAGAGCCACCGGGTTGAAGCGCCCCGGGTTTGCTAGACGGTCAGTTCTGCCGCGAGCGGCTGCTCGGCGGCGTGGTTGTGACGGTAGTACTCAGCCTCGGCCTCTGCTGGTGTGCGGTAGGCCAGCGAGGAGTGGCGTCGGTTCTCTGGGGGTCGTGGCGTCTGGGCGCGCCCAGGCCCGGCTTTCGTGCAGGTCAAAAGCATGCCCAAGACGACGACGTGCGCGACTGGCGTGGTGCACGTGGCGGCTGACCACCGCGTATCGCCGCCGCGCGCCCTGGGACCGCACGGAAGTCGCGGATCACGCTGGAACGCGACTTTCTGCAGCGTGCACGACACCCCAATAGATGCGTTGTACGACAGGCCTCGAGGCCGCTCTATGCAACGTCGCACCACACCTTCGGGACCCCCTGAGAAATCCTGGTGTGGTTGTGCCAGTCGACCCAGCCCAGGGTCGCGAGCTCGAGGTCGTCCGCGCCGCGCCAGGGCCCTTCCCAGTAGACGAGTTCGGCCTTGTAGAGCCCGTTGACGCTCTCGGCGAGGGCGTTATCGTACGAGTCGCCGACGGTCCCGATCGAGGCCTGCAGGCCGGCCTCCACGAGCCGGTCGGTGTACCGGATCGAGGTGTACTGGGTGCCCGCGTCGAAGTGGTGCACGAGACCGTTCACGTCGTGCCCGGCGCGGCCGCGGTGCCACAACGCCATATCCAACGCGTCCAGCGGCAGATCGGTCTTCATCGAGGACGACGCCCGCCAGCCCACGAACATCCGGGAGAAGACGTCGATCGCGAACGCGACATAGACGATCCCGGCGAAGGTGGCCACGTAGGTGAAGTCGACCACCCACAGTTCGTTCGGGCGGGTTGCGGTGAAGTCCCGCTTGACCAGATCCGCAGGGCGAGCCGCGGCGTCGTCGGCGATCGTGGTCCGGACCCGGCGATCACGCCGAACCCCTTTGAGGCCAGCGGTCTTCATCAACCGCTCCACCGTGCACCGCGCGACCGGGGACCCCTCCACGGTGACGCCCTCACGGCGCAGCTGGTGGTAGACCTTCCGCGCCCCGTACAGCCCTCCCCGGGAGGCCTGGTGGACCCGGCACACCTCGTCCAGGACCAGCTCGTCACGGACTGCCCGCGCCGAGCGGGCCCGGGAACGAGCCGCGTAGTAGGTGCTCGGGGCGATCGGGCTGCCGTGCTCGGTGAGCACCCTGCAGATCGGCACGACCCCGAACCTCGTGGTGGGCCTCGATGAACGAGGTCACCACGGCAGTCGCGGGTCGAGCTCCCGCGCGAAGAAACTCGATGCGGCCAACAGGATCTCGTTGGCGCGCTTGAGCTCACGGACCTCGGCCTGCAGCGCCTTGATCGAGGCTGCGTCCGCGCTCGTGGTGCCGGGCCGGCGACCCTCATCGATCTCGGCCCGCCGGACCACCCGCGCAACGTGTCGGGCACGACACCGACCTTGGGCGCGATCCGCTTCACGGCCGCGTTCATCGACAACGAGGGATCCTCGCTCATCGCCTCCGCGACCAACCGCTGCGCCCGATCACGCAGCTCATCCGGGTACTTCCTCGGTGCTGGCATAACTCCACCTTTCCGTGGACTAGACCCTCCACCAGACCCGGGGCGCTTCAAGGTCGGGTGAGCGAGTGGGGGCGAAGTTGTGGGGGTCACTCGTGCTGTCTTTAGCGGCCGGCGTTGTAGTGGGCGGCGATCTTGGTGGGGGTCAGGGCGGTGGGGTAGATGGCGGCGTCGTCGAGGGAGCCGGTGAAGTAGAAGTTGGTCGGGGTGTTGGTGCCCCAGCCGGTGAGGTTGTCGTACCCGGCGCGCCAGTACCCGGTGAAGGCCTGGGCGGTAGTGGTGGTCGGGTCGGCGGCGACCTGGGCGCCGTCGACGTACAGCCGCATGCCTGCGCCGGACAAGGTGGCGGCGGCGTGGTGCCAGATGTTGTCGGTGTAGGTCTTTGGGCTGACGACGACCTTGACGGCGCCGGGGTAGACCCCGAAGACGAGGTTGCCGGTGTTGTTCAGGAACAGGTGCCGGTCATAGCTGGTGGACTGGCCGGTAGGAGATCCGCTGAAGCCGAGGAGCTTTCCGCCGGTGACGGCGGTCTTGAACCAGACCTCGATGGTGAACACGGTCGGTCCGGCGACCGCGACGGTGCCGATCCCGGCGCCGATGTACCCGGTGGTGCCGTTGAGGGTGACGGCGGCGCCGGTATCGCGGGGGCAGGCGCGGGCGCCGCCCAGGGTGGTGCCGCCGGTGTAAGCGCCGGGCCGGTTATTGCCGGAGCTGTCGGCGGCGGTGGCCCCGGCGGCCTCGTCGAAACGCCACCACAGGTAGGGGCTGTCGGAGACCACGGCCGCGGAGCAGGTGTAGTAGGGCAGGGCGGCCCAGGTGTTGGCGGGGTTGCCGGTGGAGGTGGACAGGGCCGCCAATGCGGAGCCGACGACCGTCAGCGACGCGGTCAGGGCCAGCGCCGCCGCGACAGCCCGCACCATCGTGGCGCGACCTCGAGGTGGTGAAGAAGTCGGCGGTGTCCGGGTCATGTTCGGCCGGCCGCGTGCGTCCACCCTGGCGGCTTCCCCGCCCGGGCCGCTCGGAACTTCCCCCGTGGCCGCTGGGCCGCCACCATCTCCCGGCTGGTCTTGCTCCCCGTCGCCTCGCGCATCGCCTCGGGCATCGCCTGCGGGATCGCCTGGGGGATCACTGCGTCCCCCGGATCCGCCACCTGACTCTCTATCTGTGCCGCGACGTCGCCCGCCACTTGGGCCGTCATCTGGATGATGGGGTGTTTGGTGGTCATCCTGGTGACGCTCGCGGTTGAGGCGGTGGTGGGGGTCGAGGCGGGTCAGGGCGAGAACCGCGAGGGCTGCGAGGGTGAGTGCGGTCAGGGCGGTGAGGTTGCCGTCGCGGGCCCAGGCGATGGGCAGGCCGGCGTAGGGGATGCGGAGGGCGGCGATGCCGTGGACGGCGGCGGCCGCGATCGGGGAGGAGTCGTCCTGGGCGTTGGCGTCCCCGCGCAGGATGAGCTGCCCGGTGGTGGTGGTCCGGACGTAGCGGTGTAGCCGCAGCCGGCCGGGGTGGTCGGGGTCGTCGACGAGCAGGACCCGGCCCGGTACCAGCAACGAGATGGCTGTCATGTCCTGGAGGTGGATGGGGCGGGCGACGACGACGTCGCCGGTGCGGATCCGGGGAGCCATCGAGTCGCTCATCACGGTGGTGGGTTGCCACCCCAGGATCAGGGGCAGGGTGGCCCAGAGCGCGAGGCCGGCGATGCTAGCGGAACCTTCAGCGGAGAAGTTAGCCCTCGTCGGAGATGACCACCGAACTTCCGACGGAGATTCCCATAACACCCGCCCGCGAAAGTGCCCGGTGAGGGGGCGGTAACCGGAGCACCCAGCTGGGGTGATTTGTGCCGACCACCACTCGCCGCACAGAAGGCGTGCCGTACCGTCCGTGTCTGTCACGTCTGCTGGGGTCCCGAGGGTTGTCCGTCGGGTTCTGCGATGTAGCCGGTCCAGTCGCGTTTGACGAGAGCGCCCCAGCGGCCGGCGGTGTCGACTGAGATACCGAGCGGGTCGCGCAGCGCGGAGGTCAACAGCGTCCGCGCCTGGTCACCGAGAGGCATCAGCCACGCTCCTTCCCGCCACGACACCCGTCGACCGCCAGCTCAGACTCCGGCGCGGCCGCGTTCGCCTGGTCGACCGCCTGGTCGACCGCTGGCTCAGACTCCGGCGTTGCCGCGTTCGCGTGGTCGACGGCGAGCCTCAACAGCCGCGCGCACTGCGGCCTGCCGATCCCCGTCAGCGTCACCATCTGCGCGACTGGCACCTTCTCCCGCCCCAGCGCGGCCAACGCTTCCCCGACCTGCCGTTCGGCGGCATCGAGCCGCGCCTGTGCGGCCACCACGTCCTCCCACGCCAAGACCGTGCGCACCGTTGCTTCCTCGATCCGCTCGTCCTGAGCCTGCCGTTCAGCGAGCAGCAGTAACCTCGCTTCCCGCACCCTGGCCTTCGCCTGCTGCGCTCGTGTCGCGTTGCGACCCATTCTCTGCTGCCTCCCACTGACGTGACGGCGCAACCGCACCCTCTACTTCAGTAAGCAGAAATACCCCCTGCGGCTGGACACCCGAGCGTCAACTATTTTCGGCCCCCCACGACAGCCACCCACCAACCGGCTCCCACGGCTCCCCCGCCACACCGGTGTCGCCCGTACCCACCGACCGCCCGCCGCCCGACCGCCCGACTTGCCGTGACCATTCCGTGACCTGCCGGAACGCTTCGCGAACCGAGCGCCAAACCTGACACACCTCTTGCACCGCCGGTGCAACCGTGGCGAATCGCATCGGATGCGATCCCGCCACGCGTGTTGATGGAAGGGGGAACGCGGCATCCGCGCTGGTCAGCGACGGCCTCAACTGGGTGTCCGTTCCGGACCTGGATCTCGCC
>JAABUP010001505.1_pt1 | contig 48920 bp, 72 predicted proteins | sample 5559201 | NCBI WGS metagenome assembly JAABUP01 (sample SAMN10711887, study PRJNA513373) | rock metagenome | isolation source: Antarctica rocks | place: Antarctica | reverse complement strand
TTCCATCCCACCCTACACAGATGCAGCGAGTCTCCTTGTGTTCCTGAGACTTGCTCTAGATGCAGCAAAAAATATGCATCAGTGCTGGCTGTCGGCATATCTGGTCATGTTGTGGCCAAGTGTGGCAGGGTCATGAGGATGAAATCCTGACCAAAATGAAATAAAAACAACCCGTTTTCCTGAAAATTGAAAAAGCCAATTTTTGGTGTTGCAGGACCGCTGTGTAGAAGCTGGCAGTGACCCAATCTTGTGGCATTGCTTCGGCCTCACACACATTGTGCGGCCAGAAGACTTTCCAGTCATGCCTGTTGAGTCAGCTGGCTTCACCCTTAAGCCTGTAGGCTTCTTCAGAGGGAACCCTGGCATCGACATTCCCTACCAGCCCAATGCTGCCAGCAAGCTTTGCTGTGGGTCTGCCAGTGGGCAAGCCAATGGGCAAGCCAATGGGCAAGCTAATGGGCAAGCCAATGGGCAAGCTAATGGGCAAGCCAATGGGCAAGCTAATGGGCTTAGCGCCAATGGAAGCTCAGTCAATGGCCATGCAAATGGCCATGGTGATGATTACTCAAACGGTGTACAAGATGCAGTCAATATTGCAAACGAGGCTGGCAGCATGAATGTAGTAGAAGATGCTATCAAGGCAGCTGCCGCAGAATCAGGTGCTGGCAGCATGAATGGCATTTTGAGTGGACAGGCGACAGAAATTGCAAGGAACACTTGATACAAATGACAGACAACTTGGTGTGCCAGAGCAGAGAGCGCTCAACATGCACCAGTTGTACATTACACGTGTGGCAGATGACCACAGATGAATGCAGGATGTAGAACATGAAGTAAGGTGTTTAATTTTTCAAAGCAATGTTGAGTCTGGCTGTATATTACTAAATTAGTTAGTAGCGATAATGTCCTGCGTGAGGTACTGCCTACACAATTCGAGTCCCTTTGCTGCTCCTGATGACAGTAGACGCCCTTATGGCACACTGTACTTATCTCAGTCCGCAGGACCAGGCAAAGCTCTCTATTGGACAACAAAGTCGACCGGGCCTCTGTCTTTTCTTGATCAAATGCGAATAAATGCAGCAAGTGGACTAAGGAATATGCATGTTTGCAAGGTGGTGCCCCAAGCATGGGGCCAGCTTAGATCTGGTGACAAAATGCAACAAGATGCATGCCAACTCTGACAACTATGTATGTCATCAGGAATGGCGGCAAAAGTCACAGGGTTGCTTTGTGAAAATGCACACAGTCCTTAATTGCAACTGCCACCTGTGTGCTATGATTTGATTGTGAGCCAAGTTGTGCACATATGACGAAGTCTTGCCTCAGTCAGTGCTATTAGCTGATACGTACATATGTAGGTAGCAGACTGTCGCTGAACTGCGGCAAGTGCTGCACGCACAACTTGTGCTTCATATTGATATGAGTTACGCAAATGATACTTGGGCAAAAGAAACGCAAACGAATCCATACACAGCACTGTTTTATGCACCAAGAAACTGGAGGCATACTGATGATGGGCAAGCGCAGTATATGAGCACCGAGAGAGTCATATGCAAAAGCAATCCACTAGCCTAGGTTTGCAGGCATCTAAACCCAAAACATTCTCCCAGCCTGCAGATGCCAGTGGCTGCCTTGCTGTCTGATGCTCCTGTCTGAGCAAATCCAATCATTGGTCTCAACCATCCATTGTGAGCAGACATTCACCGTTCTCTCTCACATGCAAGACACGCTATGTGAGCTGGCTTATTGATCATCGCCATCCTAGATTTGCAGGAAGGGATGAGACAGGGCTTCCTGAGCGCTAAGCCTGTGGCTGGGCTCCAGCCTCAGCATGTGCTGTAGCAGATCAACTGCTTGCCTGCAGTCTTCAGCATTGTTCACGCTCTGCTTCAAGGTATCCAGCCCATGGGGCACCAGTCTGCCCTGAGAAGAGTCTGTGCCCTGAACAACATGACAGCAGTAACCAAGCATATACACGCCGCTGCTGGAGCACCGAAAGATTTCACAATTGCTGCGCACCATTGATTGATAGACAAACAAAAATCTCTGACAGAGTTAAGTGGCATACCCCGTAAGAATGTATGATTGCATGCTGCAGGTGCAAAGCTCTGCGATGACAAATATTCAAGTCTGGAGTTAGGTCCAGAATTGGGCTAGCAGCAAATGAGTTAACTTTCAGACAGCTGTCCAAACACGTAAAGTTTCACAGTAGTGGACAGCCAAAATTGCGCTAAATAGAGCAGCAAGAAACTCATGGTCAAAGCCTAGTTTCTTGCTCACAGAGATAGATAGCTAAAATGCTTCTGGTGCTAAAGCAATGACACACAAGACATGTAGCAGGATGTGAGCTTACCCATGCTGCGTGGCGCAGCAGCACCTGCTGACGTAGCTGATCTGAGGCGAGGTCTTTATCTTCAGGCCTCCCAAAAGCACGCAGGTCAGTCTGCAGCTCAAACAGCACACAGCCCATGCTGAACATGTCAGTTGTGTGCTGCATTGAGTACTCCTGGGGCTTGTTTAAGTAGTTGAGACCCTCTGGGCTCGTGTAAATGGGAGACGCGGCAATTTTACTGTCATCTGCAGCGTTACAGGGCGCTAATGCTGGAATGGCCTTGACAACTGTGTACAGTGCCACACAGCGGCTGTGCACGAGTCCAGTGACGACTGGCTTTTGGCAACACTGTTTGCGGCGTATGATACATGTGCGTGCTGCCAGGCAACTGATGAGCAGCGAAGCTTGTGCAACAAAGTGACAGAGAAGTGAGTACTCTGATCCAGTCACAACCAGTCAACAAGCAAGCGACCCCACAGGCAAGTTTGTGCAGTCTGAAATACCAGGCATCTTTCCCTCCGTGACAATGCATACATATGTCAACCGCATGAAGGCATGGCTGTGCGGTGAGCATTCAGCAGGTCAAAACATAGGTATTGGTGCGTTGAGGCAACAAAGTCGCGACCCACCTGCTCCAGCTGCACAGCTAACCCCAAGTCAGTGATGACAAGGTGCGCTTGGCTTCCGTCTGGCTTCATGTCCAGTCGGAAGTTGTTGGGCTTGATGTCCCCATGAATCAAACCACAGCCATGGATCACATTTAGACCCTGCATGGCAGCACATTGTGGGTGCCTATGAAAGCCCTCTAAACTAAGGCAAAGCATTGTGGCTCAGGTAATCTGTTGATTGTGTTGTGCAAACAAGCAGAGATCTGTCTGTGTGTGGCTGAGGCAGAACCAACCCTGACAACCAAACTCGATTCCAAGGCTCTGACTTTTCACATGCAAGACTTGTGAGCACACAGAGGCAGAAGTGCTTGAGCCTGGTCCAAGACGCAATGTTCATGCATGTTTGCAGGATGCCTGACAGCAGATTGCATGAAATACTGCTAATTGGGGTAGTATGGCAGAACTGTTGCGGTTGAAGTTACCACTTCATTTGTGATGCTCAGAACAAGCCTGTCTAGAAGGAGCTGACTTGCATTGCACACACCTGATGCCTGTTGGCTAAGCCCGCGTCTGAGTATTATCTTCATTGTTATGCATATGCAGTTGGCTAGCATTGATGTGAGCAAAGACCCTGTGCACAAGAGCATCACTGTGGTGGTCACGCAGTAAGAAATGCTATGCTAGGGCGGTGCCAGAAAACAACTGCAAAGCTGTACCTGGAGCGCTTGTCTGGTGGCCTCCTTGATGGCACTGCGCACGACCCTCCTCCCTGTTGCTGCCCTCTTGCTCACTCCACTCGTCCCTCAACCAACGGAAGGACTCATCAAGGTCATAGCCCTCCTCATACCTGCAATTGAACACATGTCAGCTGCACCATGCTGTGACATGCAGTGACATGCCGGGGCAGCGATGCAAAATTGACAAACCAGTGTCTATGCATACCTGAGCAGAGTACACAGTGTGAAAGTCTGCAGAGGCATTTGGTTGCGAATGCATGAGCAGACTAGGGCGCTGTGCAGCAGACTGCTGCACTCATCCTGCCCAGAAGACACAGCACAGCAGCTGTGTGCCACAAGCACTTGTGCACGGATGTATAGTATGTTGCTGCATCATAGCAGATTACCTGGTGACTATGTACATCCAGGATGCACCAGTCTGCTCATCAGTGTGGGCGTATGAGTCCAGCAGCTGAATGACATGGCGCCTGCCGGGCAGCTGCTTTGAGGCCTGCTGGACCTTCTGCAGAGCGGCCACTTCTTGCTTTGCGGTCAGTCCTCTGAGTCCAAGGTTTCTGACAATCTTGATGGCCACAGGCTCCCAACCTTTTGCCCAGCCAATTTGAGGGCTGTCAGGAGAGCCCCGGCCCACCCACCTCTGACCACTGCATGTTCACAGGCCAGATCAGGGTCTGTCTGACGGCATTTGAACATGAGACTTGGACAGAGCTTTTGTATATGCTATCTTTTGCAGAAGCTGCTCCTTGTGCAAAGCTGCTTGACATGGAGGTTGCAACACATGCATGAGAGCTGCTGCAGCAATGCGTCACAACACTAGTGATTTGCACCAGGCTGTACTGTAAGACATCGATGACAGCTGTGCATTGTGCTGAGCAGCAGCGGGGGAGGAGCTTACAAGTGCACTCTGCCAAAGTAGCCCTGGCCAATGATGGACAGAGACTGCATCTTGAGGGCAAAGACCCCGGGGGCAAAGCCAAGGGGAATCAGGTCCCAGCTGCCCTTCCAAGGGATGCGGTGGTATTCCAGTACAGCTAGCAAGCGGTGATGCCACTGATGTGGCGCTAACTGCACCATCACACGCCCTTGGCATTCCACAATAAGGACTTGCTTTGCAAGGCAAACATCAAGAGCATGGCCTGTATTGAGACAGAAAGCATGCAAGCAAGCATCTTCAGCCAAACACGTATTGTCACAAGCACAGGGTAATGATGTGGACTCATGGTGCACAGCTGCTTTACTGGCTGCAAGCTGCATGTACATGAGCAATGACTGCATGTCGATGAGCCATAGCGACTTGAATGGTGTACCTGTGCAACCTGGAGCCCAGAGTCTTGAAGCTCGAGGTCACTGGGCCTGGCTGGGATGACAGCTGGCAAGAAGTTGCTCAGGGCACCCTCTTCATCACCATCACCTGACACGCTGTCCTGTGCTGTCCATGTGAGCCGTTTGCCTTTTGACAAGGAAGCTACACTCAATGTGCACACAAGCAGGTGCTGTGATGCCCAAGGGAAGTTCATTGGAGTGGCCATTGCATGACACTGACGCCAGACATGCAAGTACGCTATGCAACCCATGAATGCACATAAATTGTGTACACACGACAGTCAATGTCGGAAACTGAACACAGCAGCAACTTCAGGAGAACAACAAAACAGAGACCAGCAGAACAGACGACACGAAAGCTATATGAGGATAGTAGTTCTGATCTACCTGGCTTTAGAGCCTTTTCTTGAGGGCATGCTTGTCCTGAGCTAGTGAGAATGACAAGGCACGCTCATCAGCCAACAGGCCAGCCTTGATGCCTGCCAGAGCCTCCGCGCTGCAGGCTCGCTCAGTTTGGGCAGCCAGCTGGGCAGTCACCTTTGCTAGCTGCTCCTGAAGGAAGGACCGGCAAACAGCCAATGAGAGGAATCATGTGTGGTCTCAGCAGTCTCATTGAGCGCTTATGAACCACTTGAACATGGACGCAGTGCAGTGCGAATCTATATAGAGGGTTTCTCTGGACTTGTGAGGCAGCTGAAAGGCTGGTCGGTTGCTGCTTGATGACCAAAGTGCATGAGCATGGCTGACAGCAGATGTGGCTGAACCCGCAGGAATGCTACCTCGTCGACAGCTCTAGCCTCCAGCAAAGCCACTGCTAGGCTCTGACAGGATGCGGGTGTCTGCGGATGTCCCCGCTGACACCCACTGACCGGATGTGGGTGTCAGCGGGGACAGTCTACAAAGAGCAGGCAAGGACTCTATGCTGTCAGGCCGTGAGGCTGACATAGCCAGCAACATGATGGTCTCACCAGTGGAGCAGTTGAATGTGTGTGCAGGCAAACATGCCCACTGTCAGTACCATATGATGCATCAAGGGTGACTTTAGCTAGGACTGGCTTAGCTGCCTGCATTATCATTGACGTAGATTTCAACCAAAGGAACGGGTGGTGGCATGAAGAGAGGTCCTGACGGCACTAGTACTGCGGAAGCAAAACCCCACGCAGATCCAAAGGACGACAGGCTTGGATCGCTGACATCGCAGAAACATGACTGGCAAACCGAGTGAGACTCTGCAGGTCTCCAAAGAGCAATGTCATTTTCCACTCTTGCACAAGGGATAGGCAGAAACAAACACCACCAAGATTCATAGGCTTAATCTGAGAGTGGTCTCGAAAAGAGCTGCAGACGCTGGCCGGTACGCTTGATTAAGCCTATGAATCTTGGTGGTGCTTTTGCCTGTCCCTTGCACGTGCAGAAGGTGACACTGCTGTTTTGGAAAAATCAAGAGTCTCATTCTATTTGCCAGTCATGTTTCTGGAATGTCAGCGATCCAGGTCTGTCATGTTCTCTGCCATGCTTTCGTTCAGTGTGGGATCACGTCACAGCAAAATTAGTGCCGCCATGCTCAAGGTTTTACAGGCTCTGATGAGATGACAGCCAATGAAATTTCTTTGCATGACTGGCCAGTGTGATGTTTGCAATCACATATGCTGGATCAAGAGAGAAAAACAAGTCCATTTCAGGGCGAAGGGCGCAGGGCGTTTTGACAAAATACACCAAATATGGTATTCGTGACCGAGCTGTTGGCGCAAAGCATTACAGCAGCGCATATCAGCGACAAATATGATCCTCGTATCAGCTTCGTCTACACTTGCAAGCACTGAATGCTGCGTGCATCGAAGCGCTGTTCAGTAGGCGCAAAGCCGTACTTGAACAGCTGCTGTTTGACCTCAACGTCGTGATTACAGCTTGCATTGACGTCGGTATACACCTGCAGACTGACGCTGTCAGCAGCTGTCAAGTGTGCAACAGCGCTATACCCCCCAAACCGCAGTCAAAATGTTTTGGCTCAACCCTTTAGCGCGGGCACGAAGTGTTTTCGGAAGGCCAGAATCACCGCCTGAGGTCAGTATAACGCGACAGGACCTGTCTCTTTGCCGCCACCCGTTACCTTGCTTGAAATCTACGTCAATGATAATGCAGGCAGCTAAGCCAGTCCTAGCAAATATCAACTTAGCTATCACAGAGAATGGGCATGTCCGCCTTTGCATTCTGTCAACATCTCCACTGGTGAGACCATCATGTTGGTGACTGTGTCAGCCTCACGGCATGAAAGCATAGAGTCCTTGTCTGCTCTTTGTAGACTATCCCTGCTGACACCCACATCTGGAATCTGCAGGACAAGCTCACCCGGTCTGCACGTATGGACCAAGCCGATACTGAGGTCAGCCGCATGATAGACCCATGGTGGGTGGCTGGTCTGCACTTTGACAACATGCTCAAGAAGCGTGAACAGCTGGTTCAGGTCAGCTTCATACCCACCACCAAGAGCACCGTTGGTCCACTCAGACTGTATATCCGGCTACAACAACCCTGTTTCATCTGCCGGTGCCAAAGTCAGAGACCAAATCATTTCTTCTGATGCAGACCCTCAGGGAACATGAGGCAGAAATGGCATCAAAAGTTCACTTTTGCGAAACTGAAGTGCTGCCTCAGCGGGGTGTACCGATACCAGCATGGGCTGCACCCACCCTCCAGCAGGTATATTTGTCTGCAACTGTTCCCTATACAGGTTGTCTGAATTGCATTTGAGCATGCTGCTGTTCAATGCCTAGTAGATATCAATTTGCCACTTCCTTGCAACACTGCAGGCACTAGTAGGCTATCAGAACAGCACAACTGCCAAACTGGGGCAGATGAAAGAAGCTCTGGTTGATCCTGCAGTCAAGAAGTCACAGGTGAGTTGACATCTTTGTGTCTGGACCCCACAAAAGCTTGAAGCCAATGCTCACGCTGCATGCACTCCTTGTCACTCCGTTTTTGTGGAATGTTTGCGGGATTGACTGGTGCATAGCCCAAATGTCATATCGCCGCTGGGGTGCGCAGGCTGAGCTTGCAAGCATCACTTGTGAGCTGAGCAGAGAGCTGGAGAAGGCTGAGCAGCTAATTGTCACCACAAAGTCTCGGCTTGCAAATGAGCAGGCTTGCTCCCAAAGCCTAGCAATGGCGTTGCTGGAGGCTAGAGCCATCAATGAGGTAGGATTCCTGCTGTTTGTTGCTTCAGTTGCATCTGCTGTTAGCTGGGCTCATGCACCTTTGATCATCACGCAGCAACCAACTAGCCTAGCAACCTGTTCAGCTGGTTCATCATTCAATGGAAACTGCTCAAATACACATGACTCAATTGTTGCTTGCCTGTCCTTCCTTCAGGAGCAGCTAGCAAAGGTGACTGCCCAGCTGGCCGCCCAAACTGAGCGAGCTTGCGGCGCGGAGGCTCTGGCAGACATCAAGGCTGGCCTGCTGGCTGATGAATGTGCCCTGTCATCCTCACTAGCCCAGGACAAGCGTGCCCTCAAGAAAAGTCTCACACGCCAGGTAGATCACAATGCTATCCTCATATAGCTCGTGTCACCTGTTCTGCCGGTCTCTGTTTTGCTGTTCTCCTGAAGTTGCTGCTGTGTTCAGTTTGCGGCATTGACTGTTGTGTGTATACACTTTACGCGCACTCATGGGTTGCATAGCGTACTTGCATGTCTGGCGTTAGTGTCATGCAATGGCCAATCCAATGAGCTTCCCTTGGGCATCACAGCACCTGCTTGTGCGCACATTGATTTGTAGCTTCTTTGGCAAACGGCTCACATGACCCATTGGTGTGTGACCCGCTGCAGGAGTCCAGGCATGTGGCCAGCATCATCCAGCTGGGAGATGAGGTCACCTTCTTTACAAGAGAGCTTGCAACTCTCCAGGCCAGGTAAGCTAAGAATATCTTGCCTTGTCTACTTGCCTCTGGTGACTCAATCGGCATCACAAGCAGTTGCTCAGCACTGTTCGCCTGCAATGAGTCATGTGCTTCTCAAGCTCAACTCATTCTGGCATTGTCCTGCCAGCTGCCAAGTTGCCTGTGATGGCTTCAGCAGACGCTCAGACCTTTGTCACATTATGAGCCATTGAGACTCCAGCAAAATCTTGGTTGACTTGCACGCCAATAGTCCTTGCTGTGGTCATGCAAGGCATGCCGTGCTGAAGCGCTTGTGTGTGACTTTGCAGGCATCAGGAGGTGGTTGCAGCAGCAACAGTGACCAGTTCTGAGAGACAGCTGCTCCAGAATGCACAGAGCAAGTCTGATCAGGCAGTCCTCGCGTTGCAGAAGCAGTTGAAGCAGGAGGCAGACAACAGTAGGGCCATCGCCAAGGTGCACCTTCCAGTATTCAGTTTTCTGAATTAAGCTGTGTTGTGCAGAACAAGTCCTTCAGAAGCTGTATACTTGCTCTATGTGCATGCTTCTCCGAATTAGCATGCTACAGCCAACACTGTGTTTTGGACATGTTGAAGTTTATACCAAATGTAGATGCAAATCATACCTTGATGTACACAGCTCCCTCTCCAGCTCTTTGCAATCACAGCCCAAGCAGGTTGCCAGCTTTCAGGGACACCTCCATCAGGTATGATCAGCCTGCTGCAGGTGGCCTTTTCCAACGCATTTTGCATGTGATATAGCCCACAGGCCATCAATAGCACCCAGCATTATCAGCGCACATCAGTGAACATGTACACTGTGGTCAGGTTACGCCACACATTGCACCATTCTCAACCTGCACAGACTTGCGCTGAATGCCCATGTGTTCCAGCAGCAGCAACAACAGGCCATCATTGTTGGGTGTCAAATCAGAAAGCACCTGAAGCGCCACCGGAACCATTCAATCTTGTTTGTGATTGGTTCACAGGGGAGCCTTGCATCTGACATTCCCACTTCACCAGGCAGCACCGCAAGGGGACTCGCTGCTCGCATCAACACCCAAATTCCTAGTGGACCTGGCAGCCCTGATGACTCCTGTCAGTCATCATGGTCTGATCACCACCGCCCAGATCTGGCCTCTGACGAGGTACCTTACCTGTGTGCCAACTGTCCAGAGCAGCTTGCAGGATGCATACGTCGCTTTGAGGATAAGCTCTTCTGCATGTACACCGACACTTTGCTGTCTCAGTGTGCTTATGCATGTTTGTTTGTGATGTGGTCCAGTGTAGTTGCAGCAGGAGGGCACCCTGAGTCCTACTCAGCATGCACTGGTGTCTTGTGCAGGATGAGACTGGCAACACTGGGCAGAGCCTGTCAGGAGATGATTACCAAGAGGGTGCCCTGAGCAGCTTCTTGCCAGCTGTCATCCCAGCCAGGCCCAATGTCCTTGAGCTTCAAGACTCTGATATCCAGGTGGCACAGGTACACCATGACACCTGTGTGGCTCATCAACATGCAGTCATTGCTCACATACATGCTGCTTCCAGCCAGCAAAGATATTGTGCACCATGTTTCCACGTCACTCAGCATGTGCTTTTGACGACATGCTTTTGTCTGCAGTTGCTTGCTTGCATGCTTTCTGTCTCACACAGGCAACACTGTCAGTATATGTACTGTGACTTCTGGTCCTTACTGTGGAATCACACTGGCGCGTGATTTTACAGTTGGCCTCTCATCAGTGGCATCACCGCCTTCTAGCCATACTGGAGTACTACCATATCCCATGGAAGGGCAGCTGGGACCTGGCTCCCTTTGTCTTTGCCCCAGGGGTCTTTGCCCTTGTGGCGCAGTCTCTATCCTTCATTGGCCAAGGCAGCTTCGGCAGAGTGCACTTGTGAGTTCCTTCATCCCTTGCTGTTCAGCACAACACACAGCTGGCATCGTTGTCTTTTGATGCATCTGCCACACAACACTTGCTGCTCCAGCGATTCTCGTGTACGTGTTGGATGCCCTCCAAATTGAGCAGCCCTGTCAAAGGAACAGATTCTGTCACAAGCAGCGTAAATCTCAAGCTATGCACAAGTCTCATGTTTGAATACAGTCAAAGCAGGCCCTGAAGTAGCCTGTGAGCATGCAGTGGTCAGATGTGGGTGGGCCAGGGCTCTCCTGACAGCCCTCAGCTTGGCTGGGCAAAAGGATGGGAGCCTGTGGCCATCAAGATCACCCGGAACACTGACCATGCACGGCGAGAAGTGGCGGCTCTGCAGAAGGTCCAGCAAACATCGAAGCGGCTGCCTGGCAGGCGCCATGTCATTCAGCTGTTGGAGTCATACACCAACACCACACAGCCAACTGGTGTATCGAGGATGTACATAGTCACCAGGTAATCTGCTGTGGTCTAGAGCCATACTGCTCATTCAGTGCTGATCTGCTACGTGCTTTTGACACATCGCTCATGTCCTTTTGCCTCTGGGCTATTGTTTTTCTGCATCTTGCCGATCTGCAATGTATGTGAAGTTTGTTTGAGTCAAGTACTTCTGCAGATCACGGCACTGTATACAGCTGTATGCGATGCTCGGCCTATTGTTGCCACGCTTTATTGGCAAAGCTCATACATGGATGGCACATCATGCTGCAGCTGATGTGTGTTTGATTGCAGGTATGAGGAGGGCTATGACCTTGATGAGTCCTTCCGTTGGTTGAGGGACGAGTGGAGTGAGCAAGAGGGCAGTGACAGGGAGGAGGGTCGTGCGCAGTGGCTGTCTGCCATCAAGGAGGCCACCAGACAAGCGCTCCAGGTGCGGCTTCGCATGAGTCTACCAAAAGCAGCCCAGCATTGCTGCATTTCTGACGGCATACAACAGCATGGTATTGCTTTTGTGCGCTGAGTGTCTGCTCATAGCAGTGCTGCACATGCATGACTTGGACTGAGTTAGGCCCAAGCAGGTTTCCCCCCTCATGCTTATCAGTGCTATTTGTGGGCTGGCAGAGCCATGGAGCTGAGATTGTCTGTCATGGTTGATGCTGCCACCACCCACATTGATGGCCTACCTGTGTTCAAAAGATGGCGTGAGCTTCCATGCTATGCAGCAACCTGGAGTGCTTTCACAGGCAGTCACCACTGCTGCCATGCAGGGTCTGGATGTGATCCATGGCTGTGGCCTGGTCCATGGGGACATCAAGCCCAACAACTTCCGACTAGCTATGAAGCCAGATGGAAGCCAAGTGCACCTGGTCATCACTGACTTAGGCAACTGCTGTGCAGCTGGATCAGGTGAGCCATGAGTCCGTCGCATTTCACCAGGATCAGCTCTGCATCTTGAGCTGCTGTATGCTGTTGGAAAATCCAGCCGTGATTTTGTGTTGTTGCCGTGCGTATGCGTTGTCACGGTGGACATCACATCTCATATGTCAAATTGCACAAAGTTACCCGTGCCAGCCAGTAGTTGCTGGATCCGACTTGTCAGGACTGTGTTACCCCTCTGTATGGGCTTCATGGCTCATACCAAGACACATTGTGTATGCAACACACAGTGTTGCTGAAATTCAGTCTGCATTGGACTCACGCACAGAGTGCATGCATCCATTGTGTGGCACTGTGCAAACTTGTCAAGGCCTTTCCTGCCAATGCACCATGCCATGTTGCAGATCACACCTGCATCGCCGGGTCTGCTGTTTACACGAGCCCAGAGGGTCTGGACTACTTCCACAAGCCCCAGGAGTACTTGATACAGGGCGCAGCTGACATGTTCAGCATGGGCTGTGTGCTGTTTCAGCTGCTGACTGACCTGCATGCTTTCATGAGGCCTGAAGATCAATTTGGGGAGGAGCTCACCATTCATGACCTCCATCAGCTGGCGCTGTGGCGCCAAGCCAAGTGGGTGAGCTCATTTTCTGCCACTGGTATTGTGTGGGCTTGACCCCGTTTACCCACAGCCTGTGCGCAGGGGCAGACTCTGACTCCGAATTTCTTGCTGCTGTGTTTGGTGCATGCTGTGCTGTACCCTAACGTGCAGAGCCACAATGGTGCGCAGCTGCATGAGAATGCGTCCACTTGCTGATGCGTAGACCATGGCCCATGATGTAAATTTAGCTCTCAAGACTTGCCACTGCAGCATGCTGTCCTGGGCTTCCAGCAATGCATACGCGCTGATGGGATACGTCAAACGTCTTTGTCACAATTCTCTGTTTGTAGAGTCAGCAGCAGCCTTGAAGCTTTCGATGCTCCACATCCAGCAGCAGTGGTGTGTCTAGCCTTTGTTAATGCTGTCATGCTGTTCAGGACACAGACTCTTCCCAAGGGCGCCCATTGCCGTATGGGCTGGATGCCCTGAAGGATGCTGTCCCCGATGCTGAAGACTGCCGGCAGGCAGTTGACCTGCTACAGCACATGCTGAAGATGGAGCCCAGCCACAGGCCCAGCGTTGAGGAAGCCCTGTCGCATCCCTTCCTGAAAGTCTAGGATGTCTGTGACCATCAGGCCAGCTCAGATAGCGTGTCTTGCATGTGAGAGAGGACGGTGAATGTTAGCTTAAAATCGAAGCTTAGTCCTTGAGGTCATTGATTGGATTTGCTCAGAAAGGAGCATCAGACAGTGAGGCAGCCACTGGCATCTACAGTCTGGTAGGATGATTCAGGTTGGTTTAGCCCTAGGCTAGCAATCAACTGTTGCATATGACTCTCTCGGTGCTCACGTACTGTGCTTGCCCATCATCAGTATGCCTCCAGTTCCTTGGTCCATAAACCTATATATGGGTTGGTTTGCATTTTTCCATGACCAGATATCATTTGCTGATTCTGCACGCCAAGGAACTCACATTAATAGGAAGCATGGGTTTGTTTGAGCTTTAGCCCATATTTTGTATGTGTTATGAATTGTCCTAACGCATACTTGAGATTTTTCACGGTTGCGCAAAGTTGCCTTTATCACTTCGTGATTCAGCTTATTGGTTTCACAGGATACATTTCACATGTACATGCAATTCACTATATATTTAAGTCAGCTGATGACGCTATACTGCACTTAGGGTATGTCATATCTGTGTTGATAAGGTACCAATATGATGAGATCCTGAAAACTTCCAACACCAAGTTCCATGTCCTGCCAGCGCATACTCACATTTACGAACAAGGTGTAGCATGCAGATGGTCAGAATCAGGTTGCAAGCAAAGATCGCACAGGTTAGCTAAAAGTTTCAGCTCCACAGCAGTCGCTGACCTTCCAATCAATTTAAGCTCTGTTAGCTCGAAGCAAAACTTGTCCACTCAAGATTTGTACATGTACGAACGCTGAGTCAAAAAACCAGTGTGTGTGCACAGATTGTTAAGACGACTAAAACTCATGTGAAGCATGAATGATTTTCACCTTTCATCCTTATTTAATGCATTGTTGACATCGAAGTAAGCTGCGTTCTTGCTACAACCGGCACTGCTCTTTTGCGCCACAGTTTTGCAATTATCACTAAAATCCACCTTGATCCTACCCTCTATGTATTTGAAGATGATGCCATCATACGTGTTGGACCTGACAGATAGTGTACAATGCCATATCAAATGCTATGTTGCTGTGCAGGCTGCCTGCATCACTCTGCATATACCTCAAGTACTCAGCTAACACACTACAACTGCCACCACTTTCTGCTAGCTGACTGCTCTTTCAGGGCCTTAGCTACTGATGCAAAGTCTGCTGCACCATCCCCGAGCTCAGCCGTCTTGTCCTGCAAGTTGCGCAGCTTCTCTCCTCTGTCCTCCAGAGCCACCACATTGTCAGCCATGGTCGACCGAATGTCTCGCTCCCTGCATCCCACAGCACATGTACAATCATGCCTTGCTACAGCGTCCAATTCTCGCACTTACAATGTTGTGTCATCAACATGCGGCGCATGTGAACCACATCAGGTGACCTGTTTGGGTCTGAGATGCAAAAGTTAAAATGCCAAGATTGCCTTCCCAGCTGATCTGCTGACTGCCAACAATCAATACACGCTTGCATGAAACTGATACAAACCCACAGCACAACCAGATGCCAAAGCTGCGTGTCCGTACCTTGTTGAGCTGCGGCCATACGCAGACCGGATTTCTGCCGCTGAGCGCACACCACCTTTGCCCTTGCTTTCTGGCTGCCTAGCACCGTACAGCAGCTCCTCGCGTCCACTGCTGCTGTCAGGCTGCCCTGAGTTTGAGCTGCCCACAATTGAGCTGCCCTGAAACATGGACCCCACAGCACCTATATTGCCATACTCACATGTCAGTTCATGTCAGTATGCTCACAAGTTGGTTCCCATATACTCATCAAGAGAAAGACCATTAAGCGCACCATGGATGATCAATTGTGCAGGTGCTATGGCGCTGCTCAAGCAGTCAGTATGTCACTGATACAGCAGGATTGCAAAGGCAGCGGTCAATAGGAAGAGAGAATAGATTTAGAAGGCAACAGTTGTCACCTTGCAGGGAGGAGAAGGCAGTTTGGGGGCTTCTTTGGGACTGGTCCTGCTGCCGCTGCTCCCAATTCTGTTTTGCTGGACTGCCAGCTGGCCTGTTCTGAAAGTAAGGATCTGGCTTGTCAGCATTCTCATCTTCATCATCAGTGATATTGGCAATCTCACCAGAGCTTTCTGGGCAGGGAGCAGTCCTGGCAAAAAGTTGGTGTAGGGTTGGAGGGGGAGGGCGGGCTATGTGGGAGGGGTTGCCCCCCCCAAAGGGCAGCCTTTTGCCTAGAGCCAGTGTCTTGGCCATGCCGGCACCTCCTTCCTCCACCACCTGCAACACATCCAGGTGGTTTCAACTTTCAAGTGGTTACATTATACAATACACATACCATCTGGCAATCACATGCTCGTCATAAGTCTCCGGTGGGTGCACAAGCCAGGCATGCACGATTGCTGACAGCAGTCTTGGACAACCACGTAACACCCACACACTTTGTACTCCACACAACCAGACTCTGAGCTCATATCTCAAACAAGTAGCAGAAGTGATGTGGCTGAAGGAAGCAACATTGTGCATGTCTCAGCATCACATGCAAGGCAGTCATACCTTGCTGGCAGCATCTTTGACATGGGAGAAGAAGGCCCCCAGGTGTGCGGCCCTGCCTGCTGCTTGGGTCCTTCCTGATGCCCCAGGGGAATCATTGCCCCCTACTTCTGCATCCATGCAACACTTGTTATAGCTGCAACAAGGCGTGTTGACCAGGTGACTTGAATATTATTTCAGCTCATGGGGATATGGATACATCATTACTGTTGGTGAAATGCCCATGTTATAGTACAAGCTTAAGTTAGGCATGCCTGGGGGCTCAGTGAAAGTGTCAGGCAACTTCGCTTCAATGAGCTGCCACAAGTCCCTTGCATGAAGCTGGTTTGACTTCTGTCAGCTTCTTCATTATGGTCATCACCTTTGCGAGTGGACTAAGAAATGACCCCAGCATACCCAAGCATACAGCAGCAGTATCTGTGTCAGATGACTTGCGCAGCTGTGGTAGTCTGTTTGAGCACTTTCAACAAGCAAAGCACTTTGTGACAGAGCCAGCTTTTCATGGCATCAAATGGGATGTACCAAAGCACACACTGTTCACAATGATGGCGCAGCAACTCAGCAGGCATCGGCACTAAGTTGAGCCTGCACAATTGTCCCCAAGACACCAACTGCGCCAGTCCTATCAGCGAGGGTGAGCCAGTGTTTCAGTTTATTCATGGTTTAGTGTAGACAACGATTTCCATGTGTTTACTTTGATTTAAAGTTTAAATCGATTTGTTTTTGAAAGAGTATTGTTGGTTGTTTTCTATGTGTGTACGCAGCCAGGGGATGGCTGATATGGGCAACATGTAACTGCCTGAAGTCCACATGCAGACAGGGCAAGTTGGGTGGTGTTACTACCTGCAGAGTTTGTCATAGCAACATCATTGGGGACAATGCCAGACCAGGGCTCATGCTTCTCCTCGGCAATGGCTTGGGCAGCTGCCAAGGAAGCTTCCGACAGGTCCCTGTCGTACAGGCCCCGCAGGGGGGCGGGAGGCTGCAGACCCCTGAGGATCCCCAGGGTGACCACTTCATTACAAGGGCCCACCAGGGCCATGTGAGCATCAGGTGCCAGAGCACACATTCGGTGCAGGTTGGCCAGCAGAGAGGGCTCGCCCTGCCAGGACCATGGGAACCCCAAACAGGAGCTGAGGCTGAAGACCTTGACTGGCTCCATCCCTGGCAGCGTCCACACCTGTATCACCACTAACACACTCATGCATGCATTTATCCGTGCGCTGGTACCTTTGTTTGTTCAATCGTTCGTTTGTTTGTCCATTCATTAACTCTCATTCATTCATTCACTCATTTATGAATTCACTCATTCTTTGGTTCATTTGTTTATTTGTTCAGTCATTCACTCATGCATGCATTCACTCACTCACTCACTCACTCACTCACTCACTCACTCACTCACTCACTCACTCACTCACTCACTCACTCACTCATTCACTCACTCACTCATTCTTTCATTCACTCATTCTTTTATATACTCATCCATGCATCACCACTGTATCTGCACGACGATGAACCTGAGGAGCCAGCTACTCTTGTCGGCGCATCATGTGCTATTCTGTAACCAACTCAGCAGTCTGATCAGCAATGTGGTCAGTAGTGTGGTCAGCACTGCGGTCAACAGCTCAGCAATGCCACAGGTAATGGTGCACAGCTTAAAGCATAGGCTGCTCACCCCGACATCACCAGAGCGCTTGATGTCCAGTAGGCCTGGTCCGTGCTGTCCATTGAAGGCGGCTGCAAAGCCTATGGGCGCATGCAGGCCCACTTTCTTCACTGATGACCTGCACATGAAACCAGTCAGAAGGTGCTGAGCTGTCACAAGATCCGATGCCCCCTTCATGGGGCAGGGCCTGAGCCTTGGCAGGAATGTAAATTCATTCAATTCACTTATCTCTGATGGGGCAGACTCTGTTTAGATCTGCAATCGTGTATGGTGTGTGGTCAGTCTGCACTCTAAAGGAGGGGCAATCCAACATGACCAGCAGCCAAACCGCACTTCTTGCTTACCTGTCTCCCGCACGAATGCCTTCTGCTGGGTACAGCCTCAACGAGTCATCACAGCAAAGCAGCACGTGGGCTGCTGCAGCCTGCTCCTCCTCTTCGTCAGCATCATCAGCGTCAGGCTCAGCTACGTACTGCCGCCGAGGGGCAGGCTGGGCCTGACAAGAGGGTTGAGCCTCAGGTGGGGGAGCAGGGGCTAAGGGGCCCCCATGAGGGGTGGGTGGCTGAACCTCCTGACTGCCTGACTCTGCACCTGCAAAGCCACACTGGGTTATGGACAATGTGACGCAACATAGAAGCTCTATTTCTTGTCAAACCTTGTTGGGATGTCAAACACGTGCACCATCATTGACATAGGCTATCTTGCAGTCAGGCACAGCAGCACAAGAGTGCAACTTCCTTGACCCAAACGGCTGCAAGTACACAAGCAAGAAATGCAAAACATGTTTGTCATCATGGACATCGCATAGCATTCAGCCAAAAGACTTGCAAAGAGCTTTCAGCAGTGCGACGTGCTGAAGGTGAGCTGAGGACTCAAAACTTGCTGCAACATGCTGTGGAGAATGCAGCAGCAGATGCACAGGCAGCACAGACTTGCATGTACTGCCTATGTGCAGCACCAGACCAAGGGCATATGGTGGACGAAACTGAGAGGCTGACCTGGAGTTGAGGGGGGAACAGGGCCAGAGTGGGAGAAGACAGTCCTCTGCAGGTCAGGCAGGCTAGAGGGAGTCTTCTGCCCCGCACCCACCTCCTGCCTGCTGCTCAGCCCCTGCGCTCCACTTCCTGTCAGCCTCATACTGCCAATCAATGCCAGAAACATGCAATCAGGTGGCGTCTGGAAGATCCAGCTCCGCACAGCTGTGCAAGGAGAGGGCGGTGATCTACGATGACGGGGGGGGAGCAAAGTCTCTGACTTGGGCCCTCATGTTCAACAGAATAAGACACATTGGAAAGCAATGACACAATTGCACACATGCTGAAATTTCATTCACGGATTGCCGGATGGTCTGATAACTTAAATGGCAGCAAGTTTGTTCAGCTGTGGAAGTGTCAAGCTATATGCTATGAGGTGTGATTCTCATCAGTGATGGCTTGCATGCATGCTGTGACTGCCTGTCATGCATATCGCAGAAGCCTCCACACTCTACTCTCTAAACATGGATGGAGGCTTGGTTATGGCAAAAACAAGATTCTCGTTTCATCTTCCTATCTTTCATTTGAAAGCCCACTTGTTTTCTGACCTGCTCACTGGTGGGTGAAGCAGCATGAATGCTGCCGCTGCCTTCCTTGTCTTTGCTCCTAGAGATGGACCCCAGCTTGGAGCGCAGGGCTCGCAGGTGGGGGTGCTTCACCTTCTTGCCAGCCTTGCCCTGCTTGGCCTCGACTGCTGCCACAGCTGCTGCTAGGTAGTCATCATCCTCAGACTCAGACTGTTCCCCTATGGAGCTGGGCCCTGTGCATGCAATCATCTTCAATTGCAAATTACAAATACAAATAAAAAAATGGAAATGGTTAAATTGATGTTAAAGAATGATGCTGAATGATGTTAGACATGTAATGCTGAATAGTCAGTGAAGGATTAGGGCACACATCACCGCCACTCTGCAGTGTTGTTTCATGTGCAAAGGCAACATAGCGCTCGGAACATGGCAGTCAAGATGTTGCATCTGCAAAGGCACAACAAGTGGTTAATATGGAGGAGGGCTGCCTTGCTCATCAGTTCATGCTGCCAACAAAGGACACATCAGAAGAGCTTCCTGCCTCTTGGTCTGGGGGTTGGCTCAGAGTTTGTAGGTGGGCTTCGCACATGCACAGTGACGGCAAGAGAATAGGCCACACCAGCAGGCCAGAAGCATAATGCATCCCATGAGCAACAATGAAAGAGTAGACATTGAGCACCAATCTTCCTATCAGGTCGGAAACAGCTTGGATCCAGCAACGTGCTGACTGATTCTGGCAACATGTAAAGGCAGAGACAAACCAGGTTCCGTCACATGCAGCCACAGTTGTCCGGCGTGCAGCACACTTCACTGCATCACCTAGCGTCAGAAGTTCTGGCATGCCTCACATGGCAACCAGTATCTTTTACACATGAAGCTAAGTGACAGATCTGGCAGCAGGTGCAGACCTGTTGCAGACTTAGTAGAGAAGGCGTCATCTGGCATGTCAACAGTAAGCTGGCTGCGATGCTCAGTCTCCCATGCTGAGTGCTGGCTGGTAGGGCTGGTCGGCTGCTCGCCCTCTGCCCCAAAGCCTGCTGCCCCTAGGTTCTCAGCCCTGGGACTTACCCCTGCAGGCATGACATTGTCAGCAGCGGCCAAGCTTTCATGAATGTGAGCTGTCTGCAGCTCTGAATGGACACAGGTGACTGTGTCTGTGTCTCTGGAACGGAGTGCAGCAGTGATTCTGACAAAACAGGTGAGTTTCTAACAAATCGCATAGCTATATGAACAAATGAGATGAAAAAAAAAGAAAAGTTTATGCTTTTCAGCGATCATAACGGGAGCCTCCTAAGGCGGCAGCTCAGAGCTACAAATGAGGTGCTGTACATTGGTCCTGGGAGCACTAGGAGTCATGCACAATGCAGAACGATTGCTGGCAAAGACCAATTTGTGGAAAGACTTTGAACAGCTGACAGCTGTCAGCCCACCTGGCAGATCGTCCTGAAGCAGCGAAGAGATCGTGTTATTGTGAGGCCAGGTCAGATGCAGGTGGGTGTCTTTGGGGTACAAGGGGGCCCCATCTGCCCCCAGCAGCACCATATTGACAGCCTGAGACCTGTTCTTGGGCTGCACCCACACAGGCTTGCCTGCCAAAGTGGTGCCCTCCACTCCTAGGATAGCCAGAGTGCCATCTGACTGGCATAAAAACAGCGCAGGCCTGCATCAACACAAAACACTGCAGTTGCTTCTTTTCGGCCCACAGCAAGCCTGCACAGAGGGGTTGTTGCTTTTAGGATGACTATCAGCTGGCAGGCGTCCATGTTAGTAGAGCTGCTGTCCGCTGACAGGCGTCCATGTTAGTAGAGCATGAGGGCTCAACTGCCACCAGTGGCATCACCCTGCTTCAACATGTACTTCTATGGCAGAGTCTGCATGCGAGCATTGTGTGCAGCACTGCACGCCAAGTGAAGAGTTGTGAGTGCTTGCAATGGCAGCAGGCTTGATAGTCTGCTCAATGGTGTACTTCCCAACATTGCCATCAATCAGTCAATCAACCAATCAATCAATCAATAAATCAACCAATCAACCAATCAACCAACCAACCAAGCAACCAATCAGTCAAGCAACCAATCAAGCAATCATCTACATTTACTGTCTTTGGGAACACTGAGCACTAATTGTTCACACATGTTTGACAGTGCATTGGCCTGAAAGAAGGCCCTGCTGTCAGTGGTGCTCATGTGAGTGCCAGCTTCATTGCACAGGGAAGCAGGCACCTGGTCTGCAGGAGTTCATCAGCCAAGGCGCCTTTGCCTTGTGGGGATCTTCTGTCGCTGGATCTGCGATCTGTGGGCGCAGGAATGACCTGCTGGCCAAACTGCAGACTTACCAGGGCCTGGGTTGCCACCTGCTGCTCAAAGCTGATGCTTGGCTGCACACACAAGATAGCATGGTGACTGCCTTTTTGTCTCTAAATTATTCCGATGTAATGACAAAATCTGTCAAAACAAAGATGGAACTGTAAAAATGAAGCGCAGGTGAAAGACTCATCACCTGCAAGCACTGCTGACAGGCATGGAGAAAGCTGACGAGAGCAACTGGTGCGTTGCTTGGCAAGCTTGAAAATGCAGAGAGGAAACCATCAGAAAGAGACGCTGTTGCTTCATTAGGACCAGCAGCTTTGCATCGCCAGCTGTGGAACCAAGCAGTCAAGGTGTCAATTGGGGCAAGTAGCACCTTGTTGCAACCCACATCAGAGCATTTGCTTGCAAGATCACAGCACGGAGTCTGTGGCATGTGATGACTCCCAAGGCATACAGCAGCCAGGCCCGCAACGCACAACAGCCACCGAAGGCATCAACGCAAATCAGGCCAAGTAGGCGTTGTGCCTGTCAGCATACCCTAGTGAGCTCCAGCAGGGATAAGACACCAGTCTCATCTGCCAAGGCCACCAGCTTCAGCCTGGCAGCTATTGCGATGCTGGAAATGGAGGCAGCATGGTGCGTGCACTGCAGTATGCACTGGAAGCCTGGAGGTTGCTGCCTGGAGTGGTGCTCAGCTGGGCGCTTGCCATCCAGATCTACACAGCTCACTTCCTGCTGTTCTTGGCTGAACTGATACACCCTGGCCTCGCCCTGCTTGTGGCCCACTACCAGCAGCCCAGCTAAGACATCCACCTGTGCAACATCACATACGCCGGTGAAACCATTGGCGATGTCGCAACACTTGCACGACGCATGATACAAAGTGATGTTTGTTCTCACACATGGAGTTCTGTCTGACTCGTTGTTGCTGTCTTGAACTGTGCTGCCGTGAATGTGCTGTTCATAGCTTCCAGAAGGGCTTGCAGCCAAGCTGAATGATGCTGAACAGGTTCTGAAATGGGTTGGTGACACGTCTTTGTTTGTCACATGTCTGGAATGGTATGTGCAATGCGTCAAGCTGGCAGCTGTCCTGTTCTGCTTTGTTCATTTTGAGAGGCTGAGCACAGCCAGCTTCTGCCCTGCCCACCTGACTGCCATACAGATCACATGTTGCCAGCATACGACTTTTGAGTGCCGATCCTGGCAATCATCAGTGTTGCAGCAGCCCGCAGACTGTGCGCATCACTTGCACGTATGACTAAAATGAAAAGACTGGCAACATGCGACATCAGGGGAACGTATTATGCCCAAGCGCCCTGTAAAACCGAAACCACACAGCACAGCATAGCACAGCACGGCACGGCATAATGTGCGATGCTATGACATCTCTGCTCCTTGACAGTAGATCAATCATCACACCAAGCACAATCCTGAGACCAGGTGTTGCTGACTGGAGTCTCAACTAAGCAGCCACAAGTGTGCGGGCTGCTACCCGCTCAGTGAAAGGCAGCAACTGATTAGATCTGAAGATCTTCTTCCTCTCTGATGAAACAGTCAGAAAAGCATTGCTTACCTGCAGGCATGTGACAGCTCGCAGGCGCACTCCGGGTCCACCACTGTCGAAGGGGACGGTAGCCAGCAGGCTAGGCACATTGCCTGTCACATCCCATACCCGCACCCGCCCATCATCATGCCCTGTGAAGTATAAGTCGCTGTTGCCAGGGGATGGGCTTGCAGGCTGGGGTCGGCCACCCCCTGAGAAGACCCACCTCCACTTGCTGGCTGTGCCTGCTGCACTGGCAATCCCTAGGGATTGCCCCTTCAATGCCTACACTCATACTTGTTGCTTTCGGACTACATAGCAGCTTGTTTAGCTGACGTCTGAGTTACTCCTGGCAGTCTCAAATGCACCTCTATAATAGCATGGACTTGATGCACTGCCATTCAGATGCTTGAACACCTATGGAGCAGAGCATGTGCACGCATCTGATGCAGGCATCCCTTGTGCCGACGCATCTATTGACAGCTGATCATGAGCAACCGGCTGGGCAGTTATGCACACCTCCAAGTGCTAACACGTGTCATGCTCACGGGTTGCGGGGTGGGTCTATAGCTTCACAGCAAAGAGGAGAACTCAAATTCCAGAATTCAAGGTCTCACCCTAAGTCGCTGCAGGGTGACACAGTGCAGCTTGGTGCTCATAACTATGTGGCCAGCTGGACCCAGCTGCACTGGGGAGGCGCACATGCAGGCGTCTGTGACTGCCTGCAGCTCTTGGAACGGCAGACTGAGAGGCACAGGCTGGAAGGTGTTCAGGTCATGCACCATCAGCTGACCACCCTCTGTCAGCACCATGATGGCTGCGGGGTCATCGTATTCGTTGATGGAGGCTTCTGGGGGCACCAGGGCCCACCCCTGGACCGCCCCAAACCAGGGTATGCTGTGGGGCTGGAAGTCGCCATGTCCATGGCCCTGCAGTGACGCAGTTTCTGAATCAGTCGCTGCAGTGCTGTAGGCTGTGGATGGATGACAATGTGTGTGTACAGAGATACAGGTGTTGCCGTCATGGCAGCTGGGTTGTATGCAACACACTGTGGTGAAGGACCATCACCATATGGGAAACAGTCCACAGGAACAGCTGCATGTACATTGCTTGCCGGCCACAGGTATGGAATGTTACCTACTGGTTATACTGCGGGTGTGGCTGTTTCCCCTGTATGCTGCAAAGAAGAACATTATATCCTGGTGCATCAATTGATGGGCAAACATAAGAGGTGAAAGCTGAGATGAGCTTTGTCAGCATTGATTGCAAGATGAGACAGCTGAATGTAACACACAAACATGGTTCTTCATCAAGTTGCATGACAGAGCACGTGCTGTGCACCTGAAATGCAAACAAGCGGATGTAACGTCCATGAGGAAGTAGTGCAGGTCAGCAATATGGACACCCTTGCATTGCTTGCCTGTTGTCCGCCACTGCCAGATAAGCACTCCAGGGGCAGGATGGTGAGGGCAGGAGGCATCTCCAGCATCTGCCCTCCCAGTACCAGCAAGTTGTTGGGACAGCCTGTTGCGCTGCCTGGGATGTAAGTCAGCTGCTCAACTGCCTCTGCTGCTTCTCCTTCCGGCGTCACTCGCAGCTTGCCAAGCAGCACAGCCTCCAGGGGTTGATCCATGGGCGAACCTGCAAACAAAACATGTTGCTTACCATTAAGCAGGCAATCAAAAGTCGTTCTCTCATTTGACATCTCGTCAATTGTTAACAATGAACTTATGCCTCTTAGGCCGGCTGTTGTATGCCCTTTTTGTAATTGAGATCTTGTTGACTTGTTGACAATGGCCTTATTCCACTGGTTTCAAGGCAAGACAGAACATGCCAACACTCATGTGATGGTCATGATGAAAACATGACAGTAGCATGTTAGCGGCAATTGAACAAATCACTGTGAACCGTTGCAGTGAGCAGAGTGTGTCTGGACCTTCAGCTTGCGTCCGTCCAAGACAGTCTGGACACTGACACTGTGCTGAGCCATTAGTGCGGCCAGCAGCACAGCATTGTTGAGCCTTATGCATCCAGGTCTGGACTCACTGTGCAGTCTGGAAACAACTTTATGAGTACATATTGGATGGAGTCAACAGCCGATGTTACTGTCAGAGGCCTTGGTACAATGTGATATATCTTGTGATGCCAAACAGGCAAGCAACCTCAGGAGGCAGTTGTCCTGTGTCCAGGATTTGACAATAAAGCAACAAATGCATGCTTGATGCTGCAGAGTGAGGAAGACTGACCCTGCTGTACAGGCGGTGGTACGCCCCACACACACACGTCACTCGTTGAGTAGCCAACAGCAAAACAGATGCCTTTGCTCCCAATCCAGCAGGTACATGTGGCTCTGGCATGCGACACCCCGGCTAATGCTTCTGCAGTTTCATTCCTAGCCAGCACCACCGGGCACTCATACCTACAACACCCACTTGCGTGTTCACATGCAGTGATTGCTTCGCTTTGCTTTCTGATCAGAGGTGCAAGCTAACGACCAAAGAGGATGCCAACTTGTTTGCAATCAGATATGCATTGGCTTCAATGGGCATTAAGGCAGATATCAGCATTTGGACATGTGATTAAAAGGGCACTGCTGATAGTGCTATTGTGAGGCATGGATGGCATGCAAGAGCGACCACTCTAGGGTCATTTGCAGAGACTGCACCAACCTGAGGTCCCAGATGATGACGCCAGTTTCTTCATGCAGGACAAGCATACGATGCCGGTCAGCATGTGATCGAGTCATCAGACATCTCACAGCGCCTTGTCCCTTCATCTCCTCAGCATCCACTGCAGGCAAATGCCTTGTCATAACAGGCAATCTTTAGTCAACATGCATTCCCTGAGGACATGCAGTCTGAAAGCACACAGTAAAGCTGATGCCAGTAGAGGAGTGTTGTTATAGAAGGGTTACACCCTCACAAATCCAAGCTGGTAGCTACAGCAGCAAGGAAGCTCACCCTAAAATGGCTGCAGTTCAAGCGTGTTCACATGAGCAGCTCCCATGGCTAGACTGCCTGAGCTGTCCAACAGGCTGACTACTTGGACATTGCCACTGGCGCACCCAAGCAGCACATACGGTTCGTCTTGCATGACTGCTACCGACGTCACTGGATCAGCAAATGGCATGCTTTCCAGCAATGAACCATCTGACAAGGCCCACAGCTGTAAGTCTCCTTCCTGCAAGAGTACAAAAATGATGTTAACATCTTGTGGCCAAAAACCAGTGGAATACTGATGTCAAGGCACGTAGAAACCTTTTGAACATGCTCACAACTGCAACTGCAATATGCTGCACATGCCTCAGTAATGCGCAGGAGAGCGCCCTTCTTTGGCAGGAACTGCAGATATCGTGTCGCTGACTGGGATGAACTGCTTGCTGTGCACTCCACCCCATCTTGGCCAACAAGCTTGACTCGTCCATCAGAAGTAGACACCTATGGGAGCACAGATGTTATGGAAGCAACCCCTGCGTTAACAGGATGCGAGATTCAATGGCAGACTCACCGCAAGTATGCGCTGTACAGGTTCATAAGCAAGGCTGTCTGTTGCTGCTGGAAGGCCAGCATGACCAAAAAATTGAGGAGACACCGCCGGCAGTATCAGCTTGTCTTCAGCGAGGGCAAAGCCTTCCGTTTTCAGCAACTGCTTATGCAGTTCCTGCTTGAGTCTGCCCTTCATGTTTTTGCAGACCTTTGACGCTCGACGCCTGCTAAGATGACCTAACGCGTTTGCATTGCCCTTGTCAATGCATACGTGCAGCTTGTCCAATGTTGCATCTGACACCACATCCTTCTGTTAAGCGGTGTAAGCGGTGTAAGCAGTGTAAGCAGGGCAAGCCGGCAACGATCAACCACTTGGTTGTATGGTCGCCTTGGAACAGGCGACGATAGGTGCGGCTACAACATCAATGCCGTGATCGTCTGCAATGCAAACGCCGCTGGCCTTGAGTTGCGCGATTGACGTCTAGCGGGGTACAGGAACTTGCGGGGCATTATACGAAGCTGCCTCAGTCCAAGGGTGATTCATGAGAAAGCTGCTCCGAGACCAATATTTTAATTCCATGCATGCCTTTGCATCCTCAACAAGCAACAGAGGGACCCTTCAATCTTCAAGCAAGATCCCCACGCGAAAACGCCGTCTGCCATAGTGATCCGCCTGACACGGGCGCATGGCGCCAGGCATGTAGCACGTGCACCATCCTATCTAAGTGCTCTTAGTCTTATAGCCTTCTGCGACCCAGTGGCGGCCCCTGGTTAAAGTATGCTTAGCACTTGTGGACCAACCTGCTGTTGTAATCGTACATCCCAATGTTCCCTTGCCGGAATTCCTTGCATACCACGATTTTGCCAGGCTTAACACAGTTCACTTTCTCTTAGTGCACTAAGAGCAGCACGAGGCATGGTGCATTTGATTTGAATATGTGTACCCACAGCTGAGCAGTCCATAGCTGACATCATGGCTTTTGTGGATGTCATCTACACTGAAGTTGGTGGTCTGCTGCTACAGCAAGATATGAACTTGTGAACGGAAGGAATGCAATGGAGGGTTCACCCTCATAAATCCAGCCTCAGTGCATCATTACGTATGTATACAATCACAAACGTGTGCTGCAAAATGATTGCGCAAGACACCTGGGCTCACAAGTATCAGAAGCTATGGGAGAGGCTTGAAATGAACACCTAATGGGTCCAAGGATTTGTCCTGCGCTGCATTGTGAAAGTGGCTTGCAAGGCTGAACTTCCCTGGAAGTTATGCTAACGACGCACAATATGCAACTCCAATTGATTGGTACTAAATTCGCAGAAATTGCCTGCACAACTGCATTTGCTGGCATGTTTTGTCAAGTTGCAGGCCTGGTTTGACAACAAGGGATTGGACATCGTCATTCACTAAAAAACAAAATGTTGATCTTTTTGGAGGACTCATTAGGCGATATGATTTTCGGGAAATGAAAGGACCCTTTGGGTTGAACCAAAAGAACCAAACATCGATTCTGTCTGTTAGACTCAAGGTCTCATTCCACAAAGGGATATGCAGAACAGCAGCACAGCATAGGCTATAATATATAATAACAGTCTCCAGGTGACACCATTGTTGCTGTGAGATCAGACATAGTCAGGATACTGGTGTGCTGCTGTGGCTAGCTACACTTGCACTGCTTCTTCTTCTTCATGTTAAGCATGTCAAGCGTCGCTTTGGGCAAATGCAATGCTCCTTCCACCTTGCCTTTCCCTCACTTCAAGCAACGCAGAGGACAACTGCACTGGAGCTTTGCCTCCATGCACTCCATGCAAAGTTTTCAGCAGCCATCCCTGCTGTGTATGTCCTTCCTAGGCAGCTTGCTGGCACTGCATGTACTGGCACATCCCTTCCTCCTTGCTTGTTGACAACTGGTGCATCAACAACAGGTTGCTGAGTTGCTGCGGCTTTTCTGTGCATTCAATGCATCCTTGCCGTGCGTGCCTGCCTGTCCTTTTTTGATTTGAGCTCATCAGACAACTTATGACATTTGTAGCAGGAGCCACTGCCTGAACAGGAGTCACTGACACGCCAACTAACGCCTGAAGCAATTGCTGCTGCACTTGGATCTCTGCGTGCTGTGCATTGGCAGCATCAGCACCGTGACCTTTCAAGCAAGTGTCCACCCTACATTCAAAGTCACTCAGCCTGCCAATGATGGTGACCCCAATGCTCTGTTGCAGGCTCAGAGCTCAGTCATTCTTGATTGTCTCCAACTGCAGATACACCAGAGTGTCTGCAGGATGTGAACAAGGTGCGCAAAAAAGACTGCAACAACCTTGTTAGGTACTTTCACAGCATGTCGTGAACACATGTACAAAGCCAGCATGTCCCACATTGCACATGAAAGATCACCTAAAGATGCAAGGCTCTGCCCTCGGTGGATGTACATCACAACAGACTCAACCGTGTATCCAGGACCATAGCAAACCCTTTGTAAAGCCTGCAAAAGGCTTTGGATAGGCATCAAAGTGTGTCCTGCACATGCCAAGCTGGAAGAAGAGCACTTCTGCCTGTAGCACTGGAATGCCATGCTCAGCAACCTGAGTGTGTCTGGTTACTGGACTGGTAGTCGGCGCTGTTGCATGCCAAGATCAGGAGAGAGCAGCTTCACAAACCATGGCCTTTCACGTTAAAGGCGGAACATTTGTGCTACAGAGGAAGTGACATTGCAGCATGGCAACAAACACCAATAGATGCTCGTTTAGAACCCGTTTCGGCACAACTGATGTGTTTTGCTTGGTGCTTGGACTTTATTCAAGAAGCTCACTCCAGGCATGCAAAGCCTGAGCTTGCACCGTCGCATTTAGCCTCCAGCCACAGAGACCTGGCATGAGGGAGAGACTCCACAATGTCATCGAGCACCATGACATAATCAGCTGTGGGCAGTGCAGCCTCATGCAGTGATGGCATACTTGAGCACCCTGACGCCCAATCTCCTTTCCAAGATTTTGGGATTGACTCCTCTTTTGGCGTTGTTCAATTTTGAAGAGGATGTTAGGTTGAAAATGGCGTACAACGTTCTTTTCATCCTAACATCCTTTCAAAAGATGAACACTTGAAACTCCAATTGTTGTGAGGCTTCACCTGCACATTAGACTTTGTCAAGTTGGAGACGTAAGTTTCCCTCATGCTAGACCTAGGCCTGCAAAATGTATACAATGTCTGGCCCAGCTGCTTGCGAGCTTGTTGCACTGTCAGCCTTGTGAGGTGCAGAATTGTTAGCACAGTGAACATAGAGAAGCATCTGTCAGAGGCTGATGATGCATAGACAACACTGGGACTCTGCGCAAATGCTATGGGAAAGTGCACCTCAGCTGTGGGTCAACAACAGCAGCAGAAAGAGGTAACTCTGCCATGCAGCAACCCCGGCTGTCATGAGTATGGCGGGGTGACACTCGTGAAATAGTCCTGCCAACGTACTGAATGTTGCCCCGTATCAAAACATCTCGTCAAGGACGCATTTGGGTTGTCAGAGTTTGAACATACTGGTGCCTAACATCAGCACCTGGTTTTGCTGGAATCTGCCCGTATTGCAAACTGTCAGTGAGAGCAACTGCTAGACATGGGCGATTGAATCGACAGCAGAGACATGGCGCCACAGAGTACGTATAGAAGTTCATAAGGGCTTATGCTAGCAGCCTCTGCGCAGGCCAGTGTAACTTGTGGCCAAACCCCCACAAGCCACATTCCCCGGCCGGTAAGAAGTCAAACAAAGCATTGCAGTGCCAGCAATCGCGGCGTCGTCGCATCGCAAGTCAAGTTCAGTTGATTCTTTGCAAGCGTTTGATGTCATGAGACGCTGAATCTCATTTACATGCACCTCGACTCCCTGGCGATCACTGCTGAAGTAACTAATAGATCAAATAGATCACCAGCCCTTGCAGTCAGCGACTTACCGGCAGTACCAGGGATTCACGGAAGCACGCCAGCTAGAATAGGTTCAGGAAGTCAATTTTTGGCAAGGCGCATGCAAAGGGCAAACCCCAGTGAATGGGCTGAAGGCTTACACCTCACAGTCACAGGCCTCAGCAAAGACCAACGCAAGCAGGTTCGAGATGTTGTGGAGGCCGGCGGCGGCAGGTGCGGTACACACAGGAAGGCATCCCTTATGTTGCGTTCACTTTGACGCCCTATATGTCTGCAGATACTCTCCCAACTTCAGCAAGCGCTGCACTCACCTGATAGTTTCAACAGAACAAAGTGACGCTAGTCAATTGAAGCTTTACCTTGCCAGCATCAATAAAGACAAGTGGCATGCACAAGCTGTGCGCTTTGAGTGGCTGCTGGAGTGTGCCAGCCAGTCTAGACAGGTTGATGAGGATGCCTTTGCTGTGGAAGCTCCAAAATATGAGGTAAGCCATTGTTGCTCAAGAGACTTTGAATGTATGATGACATTTACTTCATGGTTTCACCTTTTGCAGGACCTTTCTATTCTCCAGCAAAGGCTGCAAGAAGTGGCAACACCAAGTGCATCTGCAGCAGGGGAAAGCAATGTGCCGGGTGTCCATAAGGCAAGAGCCCACTCTGTCCTGCACTGAGATGCTGTGCGTCAACATGGTAGACACAAACACCATGCAATCAGGCTCACCAAATTTGAAGTGTGGCTGTCCTTCAGCGAGGTGCATTGGAGCTGGAGGTGCACACAAACGTCACCATGCGCTCAGCACCACGGCAGTCCAGCAAACGCCACAAACAGTTGCCCTCCCACGTCCTTCAGCCCCAGCAGCATGTCAGTCAGGCTGCACAGGCAGCAGATGCCATGAACATGCAAATATACAGCGACATTGACAGAGCTGATGCTGCCAAGCCACAGCAAGCACTACAACATCAGGTCAAGGAAAGTACTACAGCAGCATGGCCACTCATGCTGGGCCAAGCTCAGAAACCTGGAGTCAGTTGGACAAAGCCCTTGCCCAGACCTCCCCAGCTGCAATTGCCCTTGCCTCCTCCAGCAGCAGTCATGAGTGACAGCACGCCGAATGCACAGGCAGCTGTCACCTCACGAGTCCATGCACCATCACTGGCAAGCGCAACGGGCAATGCTGGGCATGCTGCTTCAGTCCATAGCAGGCAGAACACTGGCACAGCTGAAAATCAGCCAATGCTGGTGGACTGTCAGGGGTGGGAACAACAGGCTGACACAAGTGGTGGTGGTGGTGCCAGCAATCTTGCAGCCAAGCTGCACTGCATGCAAGCTGATGCCAGGGCTAGAGCATGGCACCAGCACAAGGGTCATGGGTTGACCAAAGGAAAGAGCCAGCGCGATTATGCACCTGCCTGCGCTGCTGCTAATGCAGGTCTGAAGCCACAGGCTTTGCTCTGTGCTCCGGTAGTTGCAAACGCAGCAGCAAGAGCAGCAGGGAAAACTGAGCTTGCCAGTGACTCTATGCCCAGCAAATGCACTGTGACCAGACAGGCTTCCTGGAGACAGCATTCTGAGGCTGTTGCAGAGCAGCCACAGCTCGACAGCGCATCATCACATACAGCTAATGGCGTCTCTACAGCAGCGCAATCAATTTCAGCAGTGAGGAGCAGTGACTCTCAGCCAATGCTTCGAATGACCAGTGATCTCGATTTGCAAAATGTACAGGCTGCAAACAGCTCCATCAGTGGCAGTCTGTCTCTGGAGACAGAAAGTCTGGTTGCCAAGCTGCGTGCCCGGGCAAAGGTGAAAGCGCGCCAGCCAAGGCGTCTAAGCCAGATGGGCAGCAACATCAGAGGTTCCCCTTTGCTTCCAGGACCACCAATAGCCGCCAGCCTCCCGACAAAGCCAAGCCTGGAATGTCTGCAAGTCACCCTGGTGCCTCAGCCCCCAAGCGGTCAAAGCCCTCTGAGATGTCTGGCGGTGCGCCAGCATTGCACACTGCAGAAGCAGCAGCAGGTCTTGTTGACCAGCAGGGACAGGAGACTGGCAGGTGCATCAGGCTGATGGACCCTGTACACAGTGGGACAGCTCTAGACTCCAGGTCAAGTCCACAACGAAGGAGCCGCCGTCTCAGATCTCCTGCAGGTATGCTGATGATCACAGCCAGTCTCCTGATCTGTCTGGCCCAGCATCACTTACGCTGACAGTCACATGTAGTGTGCCAGCATTGCTCCTGCTATGTGCTGGCTGTTGGTTTCAGAGAAGTGCGTGCTGCAGGTAGCCCTGCTAGCGGCAGCAGACACCACTCTGGCTACACCTCTGTGGGCCCTCCCATTCCACTGGGCTCACAGGCTTGTGCACCAGCTGCTGCAGACATACCAGCTGCACCAGTAGGCAGAGCTGAAGCCACTGCAAGCAATGGGCAGAAACAACCAGAAGCTGCAGCGCAGCACCGGCTGGGCAAGGCAACCCCACTGAAGAAGAGCTTCACCCCTCGGCCCAGCAGGTTTAGACTTGAAGCTGAGAGGCTGAGCGTGACCCCACCCGACAAGAGCAGTGGCCTGGAGAAGGTGTTGTTCAGATCCCCTATCAAGGCAGAGAGACCTCCTGAGCAGCTACAGGGCAACGGCAAAGATGATAAAGTCAGCTGCACTGGATCTGGCCTGGTACATGAGGCTGCACAGCCCATGGAGGAAAGCTGTCACGCTGTCAAAGCAGATGAGGCTCAGCCTTCAGATATGCTGGTTGCTGAGTCCAACAAAGAGTGTAGTATTGTCACGCCTGCAAATCAGCTGCAAAGTGGGGGTCAACATGCGCCCCAAGGCATATTTGCTCATATGCAAGTTATCCTGGACCCAGAGCTGACAGCTGAGGAAAATAGCAGGTATGTGATGAAGCCACCACGTCCGGTTGCACCCAGCCAAACCTGCTGTTGTCTGGGCCTTTGCACTTACACCCACTTGCAGAGCACAGCAGTCTTGAGTCTCTTGTCAATCAGTTAGATAGATACACAATTTCTGTGTGGTCACCTAGGACATGCTTTGCTATTCATATCAGAGCTTGCAGCAAGGACACCATACAACAGCATGCAGTGACTACTGCTGAAGAAGATGTCGCAAATGAAATGATTGTTGGTGTTGGTAAGCTGAGGAGCCCATGGTACATGCAGTATGCATGAGGCTGTCAAGGCAGGTGGGGGTCAGGTTGTGGGGGGTGCTTACCTGGGCAGCGGTGCCACCCATGTCGTCTGCCACCCCCAGGCCGCCGTCAAGTGGCTGGCCATGGGTAAGCCAGATGCATGACACATTATTATGCAATTTGCATGCCTGGACATGGAAACATGAACCCTCATAAGATAGTCCTGAGGCAGCAGCGTTGCCGACCCTCACAGTGATCTGTGCACAGCTGTGAGATTGCTCACAGGGCGCACATAAGCCTTGTCCACTTGACATGTGGCTAAGACCAAGTGTGACGTCAACAGCATGTGTGTTCGGTTTACAACACGTCTGCGGTTGAGGCAGTGTATGTGAAAAACCTGTTGGCAGGCAAAGCTCCCCTCACTGTTTCACTGCACACAAATATGCGACCATACTGTCTGTTGTGTTGCACAGGACTGAGCATTGTCTTGCCTCACACTGCTTTGCTGCACACAACTGCACAAACATACTGTCTCATCTGTTGCACAGGACTCAGCATCGTCTCGCCTCCTTGGCTGCTTCGCTCCCTAGCTCAGGGAACGCCTGACCGCTGCCTGCACATGTCCCTGGACGCCTCACGCCACCTGCCCCCTTCTGTCCAGTCCAGAAAGGCCCCAGGGAGCAGCCTGGCCCCTCCTGCAGACGGCGTTGCCTTTCCACAGGACCTTGCTGATAGGCAAGCCAGGCAGACCTTTGTCCAGCAGCTGCAGGACCAGGAGGTGCACCAGCAGTGGGGCAAGTCAACTGCTCCTGACTGTAGACTGAAGACAGTACCTGCACCTGTCTGTGCTGCTGTTTCTGCAGATGCTCTTTGTGCCACACTGTTTGACTTGTTACGCCAACAGTCACAAGCTATGCTGGTCTCTGTATCATCGGCATGTCCACATGTACATATGTGTGCATGAGCCAACTGTTTGTCATCACCATGTCTACATCTGTGTACATATGTGTGTGCATGGTTCTATTCTTTGCCGGGTTGAGAGCTTGCAGACAGACTCACAATGCCATTCTGTGCCGGCATTACAGAAAACCCAGTTTCCTGTTTAGGAGTGCATCTGAAGCTTACTCTGCTGGGATGCATATCCTTCACATGGTAGGTGTGTCTCAGGTTTGGCGCAACAAGCACTACAGACGCCTCAGACCATGCTGGATGAGGTGATGTGGTGTATTACTGAGGCTCCTGAGCAAGCCAGATTGGATGCTCTGCACCTGTCTACTGGTCACAGCTCCCTGTGAGTAGTCCACCTGCACAGTCATCAGTCGTCATTTACCACTTTAGTAACGTGTTGCAGCAGCTGCAACTGCTGCAATACGTTACAGTGAGAAGAAGATGCTCGCCTGAAGCTCACATGCTTCTTACAACATTCATGGCATGTGTATGTGAAGTCCATGACTGTACATATGTGTCGTTAAAGCGACAGCAAATGCAGACATGCAGCAGCATGAGCACCAAAGTTGAGCCACTCAGGGTGTATTGCATTATTTGCCTTACCGCAGTTTGACCTCATGTACTCCCTGTTTTTTGGTGTCTGCTACAGAAGTGATAGGGGAAAATAGTTAGCTTTGTTCTGGTTGCAGGAAAGGTGGGCAGGATGTTGAAATGGCAGACTGCAGCAGCATGATGAGTGCAACTCAGGAGGCATGTCAAGCTGAACTGGAAATGGCTGATGCCATGTGCAGCGCTGCAGCATCAAGTGAAGCCTCAGATGGGCTGCCTGGCCGGCAGCTGCAGGAAGGCGACTGGCAGGAAATAGTATACAAGGTGAGCAAGTGAGCAGTCACACAGTGCAGAAGTCGATCAACAAGCTCGTTGACCTAGTGATGAAAACACTCTGCTTCACACTGCATTCTAGACCCTGGGCTGTGGGGTCACATGGAGGCAGCCTCGATTTGTACCAGGGCTGCCTATGTGAGGTGGAGTAGTTAATGTCTCCACCTGCTACAATGATAGCTGTCTCTCTTGGTAGCCTGTGATGCCTTCTTGCACCGCAAATCAGCATGATGGAATCAGCATGACGTCTGATGTTCTGTGCAGGCACCTGCATTGACACTGCTGCTGCCCTTGGACAGTATTGGGGCATGTGGGCACTGCAGCCGCAGCCTGCACATACCTCCTCGCGGATGCAGCAGACGCCACATGCTGCACAGCGTATACAGCTTCTACCAGGTGTGCTCAACTTGCGTGATTCAGCAGCAATGACATGCCTGCAGATCGTCAAACACAAATCAGAACCACACGTACAATGTGCAGGCTGATCTGCTGGTGGACTGTGCATTGCAAATGTGGTGGCCAGTCCAAGCAAATGCATGCACATTTGCCTGCCATGATGGCTGTCCTTGCTGCAGGAGGTCCTAAGTGTATCAGATCAGCTGCAAATGATGCACAGTAGCTCTGGAGCTGCCAATGTTGTCAAAGAGGTGTTTGTAGAAGGGGCACCGGTCAAGCGCATGGCACTGCTGCATGCCAAGGTCAACTTGGAGGGACTTGAAAGGGTCAGCAGGGATCTGACAGGGACGATCTATGAGCTCAAGCTCAGCTGCTGAACTGTGTGGCTCACATTTGTCAAAGCTTGGTTTATGCTCATGCTAGCCTGTGCTGTGAAAGTGAAAATGTTGTTACTGTTTTGCTGTTTGCACCGAAGGTGTGCTCTTGGCTAACGCTTTTTGCTCATAGGACAACAGTTCTAGGTGCAAACAGCTTTGCAATGATTGCACCTGCCAAGCTGGTCACGTGTTGGTGTTTGCAAACTCTTCTTGCATGCAGCAAACAATAACATGATGTAACTTTTTGCACTGCGCCTTCATAACATTGCCAAGTTCAGATTGAAATTGCTTGAGCTTGCTGCAGTCTTGCTGGCAAATCCAGATCTCAACGCAATATATTGTCATCTGGTTGATGTAACGTTTTCAAGCGGCACCAACCCATGGCTGAAATAACAGCCTGATGTGCAAGGGCCATGATGTCATCCAGTAGTTGAGGGTGCCTTACCAAATTGCACGGGACTGTCACACGTGCCTCCGCATTTCCTGCACGGCATGATGCTGTCGCGATTAGGATGCGCCTCGGCCATTTCCAGGCCAAAGCCATCGCCTTCAGTCGATCCAAAGCTTGCCTGCAAGCCAATTTGCTTTTTGTGAAGGCTCGGCCTGGCTTCAGACAGTCATACAGAGCCATGGCTACAGTCAACGGCCATGCAAGCACGCCCGACGTCAAGCCCTTGAACAATCTGTTCACGAGCCTACCCACAACAATCTTCACTGTGATGACGAACTTGGCTATCAAGCATAAGACCATCAATCTGGGCCAAGGCTTTCCTGACGAGGAAGGACCAGACAAAATGAAGCAGCTTGTTGGCGCCGCAACGACAGATCAGCACAACCAGTACCCACCAATGTTTGGCATTCCAGAGCTACGTCAAGCTGTTGCACGTCACAGCAAAGCATACAGCGGCATCGATGTGCAGTGGGACACAGAAACTTTGGTGACAGTGGGAGCAACAGAAGCCATAGCAGCTTCGTTTTTAGGCATCTTGAATGAGGGTGACGAGGTGATGCTGGTCGTGATTTTGCTTTGCGCATGCGCTGATATCATTAAGACGAGACTCTGTGACATTCAGGTAATCATGTTTGACCCTATGTATGACTGTTATGGCAGCATGGCACGGCGAGCTGGAGGGATAGTCAAAGCTGTCAAGCTGAAAGTGGAAGACTGGAGTGTTGACAGATCCCACTTGCAAGATGCATTCTCCGCAAAGACAAAGCTAGTGGTTGTGAACACTCCTCACAATCCTACTGGGAAGGTCTTTTCCAAGGAAGACCTACAGTTCATTGCTGACTTGTGTATACAGTACAATACATACGTGCTCCTAGATGAGGTATGCAGTTCAGCTCCCCATCCTGCTGATGTTCATGCTTTCTTGTGGCGACACATGTGCGTGCCTTCTTTGGCGTGACCATGAATTGCCTACAGGTTTATGAGCATTTGGTATTTGAAGGCTCCCAGCATGTCAGCTTACGCAGCCTACCTGGCATGCAAGAGCGGAGCATACGGATAGGTTCAGCAGGCAAGACATTCTCCTTCACAGCCTGGAAGGTGACTGTTTTCCTGCCTGCTTTCACTCGTCATGCAACGCTGGCCATCAAATTCATGTGTGTATGCAAGCATTTTCAGCTTTCATAGCATGATACACAGCGCAGCTTGCTGTTGTGCAATATGTGTCTGATGCACAGCGTACATCGCACAGACAGACAGCGCTGACTCTATACAGATAGGATGGGTGACCGGTCCTTCTTCTCTTATCAATGCAATAGCCAAGGCACACCAGTTCTTGGTCTTCACAGTGCCATCCAATCTACAACGCGCTGTGGCATATGGCTTGGACAATGAGGCCTCCTTCTTCATGTGGGTTCTACCCTGCATAGCAGTGATGAACACGCCTGATACAGATTCCTGGTTGCATGGTGCATGTCTGACTGCTTGCATCGACTGCATGCATCGACTGCTTGCTTTGACTGCTTGCATCGACTACTTGCACCCGCTGCTTGCATCAAGACGATGCCATTCCTGCAAAGTACGTCTGTTGCACTGATCTGCTCTGCAATGTGCAGCAAGCTGCAGAGAAGCATTTCTTGCTTCCTGCATACATGCCATCAGGTAGAAAGCTGCTTGGCATGAGCTCTGACAAAGTGTTCGGATGCAGGACACTTGGTCACTCATTGGAACAGAAGCGCACCTACTTGGCACAGAGACTCAAGAAGATTGGTTTCAGTGTGCTGCCAGCACAAGGCTCATACTTCCTTATGGCAGATTTCAGGTGGGCAGGCTGTGAGACCTTTGCATGCTGCGTGTTGCAGCAGATCAGTCGTTGTACATTGGAACCTTCTGCTGGACGATCACTGCTTGATGTGTAGGCCGTTGCTGCCTAAGGGGAGTGATGAGGATGATGTGGGCTTCTGCAACAGGATCACGGTAGAAGCTGGCGTCACTGCTTTGCCGGTAAGGGCTGTCATTTTCCAGCATTCCACATGTGTTCAAATCACTCGTACTGGCATGTTTCAGCTACAAATGCTGTTATTCCTTCCACTTTGGGCAAAATTGATACATGGCATATGCAGCGGCATGTGACCAGCAGAAGGTTGTGTCTGACATGTTATCTTGCACTGCAGGTGAGTGCGTTTTATGTAAGTCCAGATCCACCAAGGTACCTTGTGAGGTTCTGCTTCTGCAAAGCTGATGAGAAACTACACAAAGCTTGCGATCTTCTTGAAAAGTACTTTCTCCGGTGACACAACCTTTCAGCTCATGTGTGGTTCCACAGCTGACTACTGCGATAGTACTTCCCCTTCATTCTATCCCACACGCTGCTGCTGCTAGCTTTCAACAAGATCTTCAGATCACGTTTATAGTCGAAGGTGACCAAACAACACTTTGCTTTGACTCATGCTTTTGTGCTCGTGCTCCGACTTGCAGACCATTACATCAAGTGGTTTCTCATTCCAGACTGTAGCATGCATCCCTGTGATCGAACTTGTGCCATATCTCCCTTCAAAAAGCATGCAACTTTACATCAATATACCTTTTTTGGATGCAACGACACAGATGACTAGTCTATTTTGTACATTGTCAGCTTGGGCTACTATGTCTGATGTTTATGCCATAATAAACAACTACAACTCAACATTTAATGATAACCTACATCATCTACAACCAAATCAACAGTGTGCGAACGTCCGGTCACGTTGATTCAAATCAAGTCATGAATCTGCAAGGAGAGTGATCATGGTAAGTCAGGACTCCGTGCATCAAATGGTCAAAGAAGCGCTGTAGCATAGCTATAGACAAAAGCACGTGTGATGAAAGTACATGTTTTCTGCAATTAGGCAGTCAAGACAACTTCTGCACATATTCTCGCATCTCCTTCTCAATTTTTGAATCATACAGTGGAACAGCAGCTGTGCCACCATAGTCTGAGGGTATCTGAGCTGCATCACATTCATCCGCCAAGGCAGCAATGAGCTCCTGCACAGTCATTGACAAACATGTTTGCCCATTATGTTTAAGCACAGCTTGACTGCGTTCAAGCAAGAATGAGCCATTGTAGCAAAGGGCAAGCAATCATCAAAGCTGCACCACAGTGAGCAGATGCTTGCACAGGGGATACCTGCAGGCGGTGCCTGCAATGGTTTCAGGAGAGCAAACGCTTTGTCTTGTTGGTGGTCAAGCTGACCTGGTGACTTCTGACCATGATTTGCAGGTGAATTTAGAAACCAAAAGGACATTATAGAAAAGCTGACCTGATGACTTCTGACAACCTTGACCTTGTTCCTGGTAGAGCCTGGCATGATTGGCTCACAGATCCTCCACAACAAGGAGAAGAAGCTTGGTGCATTCAGCAACACCAGCCTGTAGCACCAGCAGATTTAGCAGTGCAGTTGCACAGCATAACAGCAGCAAGTTGGCTGGCCTGCTGCAAGTCAGCTGAAGGCTGTGTTTTGTTTTGCCTTTTTTTGCACCAACACTACTGAAGAAACTTTTGTATTGACAGCAATTCTGTTTGATTTGCACAAAAAATATGGAAAACAGGCGTACAAGTCGGCCTGCAAATCAGCTTACAGCGCAAATGATGACCTGCTTTTTTGGGCAGATGTGCAGCACTCAGCTTGGCAGCCAGATCATGTGCTGCCACCACCACACGATTTTCAAGCAACAACAGACTTTGAGACTGCAAATCAGCGATGCATGACACAAACATCTAACCATGCAGAGTGGTGCATACTTGTACAGGCGCTCTGGGTAATGCATGCCCACTTCCACAGACATGCGCTTGAAGAACTGGAAGGCTTCGCTGCCCAGGTCAGACAGGCCCATGCCCCCCAGGTCCACAATCCAGATGGCTGTGCCCAATGGCAAGGGCCGTGGGTCCAACACCTGCCATATGTACTCCTCCACAAACCCAAAGTGCCTGTACTCAAGAAAAGAAAAGTCTATGCCTTTCAGCAATCATAACAGGGGCCTGAACTGAAGCATGAGGTGATAGTCGGCATAGTTGAAGCCATTCTCTCAGGAAACAGCAAAGTTGCTCGGCAACGCTCACTGCATCACTGCAGGCTTTTGTGCACCTACAAAACTCACATTTCTTGCTCCACAAGGAGCACGAAGGTGTTGTTGGGGCAATGCATGTATACAGTGTGCCTAGATGCACAGCATGCCGAAGTCGTTATGTGTTTTACACGCAATTACACATACACCGATGCCTGTATTCAGAGACTAGAGCCAGAGCGGAACAGTCAGCACTACATGACTCACACAATGACTGTTGCTCATCCTCCAGAACAATGACCATGACGACATCAGCTTTTCACTCTTGCGTGCGCATTTGAGACAACAGATGGTATTGATACAGCAGCAACATGGTACAAACCACTTGCCTTCACACCTGATATGTACGCTTACCTGAGTCCAACGTCGCTGGTGATACCAGCAGCCTTCATCTTCTTCCATGCAGCCCGCATGTCACCAACCTGCACCAAACTCAGCAGCATCGTTTCAAGTGCTTGCACAGGTACCATTGCCATGCTGACTACTGCCGACCGTTCAGATGTGACAGCAATCTACATACTTTGTACGCTGGGCTATGCGATGAAATCGTCTGTCCAGCGCATGTGATTGTTGTTGACAGTGGCAGAATGGAAGTCCACCAGAAAGATGGACTTGCGCACCTTCATGATACGAATTGGGTGATCTGACTTGCTGAAGCAGATGACTGCATGCATGATGGCTTTCTTCATAGTGTCATAGTGAGGCTGGGGCTGGCTGGGCCCATCTGCAAGCCCATGCTTCGTCTGCCATTCCTGCATCGCACACACTCAGGTCAGCAGCCTGCAGCGTCGGCAATGCATCCTTTGCTGACCGGCTGCTGAGAAGCAGGCATGCTGCTTGCACCAGGTGCACACTCTGCAATTTGCTGACCATGCAGAATACAAGGAACCTGAGCACAAGAGGAGGAATAACTGAGCTACAAACAAAGCTACCAGGCGCCGGAAAGGAGCCTGTGCCAAGCCGTTACACATCCAAAGTCAGGAGACAAGTTGGTTCCACAGTCTGCCAGTTGCCAGAATAAACTTGTGAGAGAACTTGTGTAAGATGGTATGAACCTGACGGACAACAAAGACATTGTGTAGACTATATATACCCCAACGCATAAACAGGACACGACTGTCCACACATGGTTGACTTGAACAATGCATGGCTGGGTGCACTCTCCAATCCAGAAACGCGATTTGATACTCCCCAGGCATTGTTTAGTTTCACACTGTCCAAGGGACAGTTTTCTCTAAACAAAAGTGATGTTTCTGTATCCCAAAGAGCGCAGGATCTCACCAGCCATTCCTGCACACGTTTCTTTGCAGCCTTCTCATCACCCTCCACAGCAATCATGAAGCGCTTCTGGATGTCATCAGACACGGCATGGTCCTTGCTGAAGCGGCGCAGGGAGGAGTGCTGGGGGGCGACAGCAGTGGGTACCCCCTCATCTGTGGTAGGGCCTGACTGAGCCACTGATGCTGACTGCAGGCGTTCCTGGACTTGAGTCTCAAACTCAGGGCCGGCTTCGGCACCCACCTCCAGACTGATCTCACTTGCATCATCCTCATCATCATACAGGTCCCCGGTCTCTGCAGAAATAGCACTGGCCGTCAGCCATTGTGCAGTTCTCTGGACAGGGCAGCCATTGTACAGGGGGGAATGCAGCATGCTGTAGATTGTACAGGAGGGTCGCGGCATGCTGCGGATTGTATGCCTCCTTGCAGCTGTGCAGGAATACATACATATCAGCAACCTCTGCATGTGCAGGGCACGGTTCCAAGTTGCATCATGATGCAGCAGCCTCTTGTGACACATGCACATGAGGCACGCTCATAATTCAGAATTCAGCACAACACAGGCTTTATTGAAGAAGGAGCTGCTGCTGCTGCAAGCACTTCATGTCACAGAGGCAAGCATTGCTGCACAAGGCTATGCTGTCATGACACGGCATAGGTGGACCAAAACAGAGATGACAGATGCCCAGAACGAGGTGCAACACAAACTGTTCATGACGCAAAGAGACTTCACATGCCCACCTTCAGCTGACATGGAATCGGTAATCTCAGCGCCTAGCAGCGTCAGCACAATCTGTGTTGAGGGCAGTGCCTTCTCAGCCTGCCCAGCATCATCGTTCTGCTGCTGCAGGGCAGATTCTGCAGAGGCTGTGACAGCCTTCTGCGTTCTCCTGACAGCAATGAGCTCCTGGCGCCCCAGCAGCAGGCGCTGCTGTGCAGCGTATAGTACACAGATGGCAGTGCTAACTGCACTGGCAAACAGGCTGGTCCAGAATGTGGTCCTCAGCATGTACAGCAGCACCAGCAGGATGACTGCTAGGGGTGTGTACGCTATCCAGATGGCTGGCTGGCTAATGACGTCATTCAGGACATGTGGCTGCTGGGCCGCCAGCTGTGACAGCGGCCTAAGCTGACTGCTGCTGTTTGTCTGAGGGGTTGCACCTATGGCATCAATGACAAGAGCGAGTCTACATGGAGTCTGTCCACATTGCATTTGGGTCTATACATCAACCCCAATGGTTGCAGGGTGTTTTGGACTTGGGTCTATATATCACTCGAATGGTTGCTGGGTGATTCGGCGCATGCGTACTGCTGGCGTGAAGAGATGACAGATTGATACTATATCAGCTCATTGTATTCAACCTGTGGCAAGATTTACAGGCACCATTAGCATGTCTAGGGAGGTGCTGCCAGGCTGCTGCGCATATTGGCCAAAGCATGCTTGCAGCTTCACAGGTATTCCCAAGGCATGCAAGGGACGCAGCACCATTGCTGATCACTTCTCTGTCTATGCAGCATGACGACAGACCCAAAATGCTCTGTGATTGGCTGTGTAGCATACCTTGAGGTGAGGTGGCCTCCTGTGGGGGGGAGGACTGCCTCGGCACGCGCTGTGCTCTGCAGTGCAGGCGTACTTGGACTGCAGCTGCTGAAGCCAGCATCTGTGCCCTTGGGGAGCCCTGCTGCTGCCCTGCAAACCCGAACACAAAGCATTAGACCCTACCTCTTATCCCAGGGATGACAATTCCTGATGCCTGCAGTCCTAGACCCTGATATTCTTTCAATCACTGGCTTACCTGACATCTGACTTGTTGACATGCTTACCAGCCAGAACACCTGAGCTATTGCTGCATGCAACGTAATGTGGAAATGGGCTACATGTTCCTGGTACACTTTACACAGCACGCCAGAGACTGGCCGCCACTCAGTTGCAGTTGGTGACAGGAAGGATCTAGTCCCAAAGTCGCGCAACAAAGTGTTCAACTGGCACGAAGAAAAATAGGTACCACGCATGTACAGCACAGAGACCTGCCACACACCTGTGATCGATGACCCACTGGGGGAATCCGGCTGTAGATGGTCAGCAGCAAAGCGCACGCTGCCCAAGCGCTTGGGGGCCATGAGGTCCCTGTCCACAGGACTGGCTGCACTGTCTGACTGAATTGGGGCTTCAGTGTCTGCAAGGATGGTCAGCCCCTTGCCTGGCTTAACCTTCTTGGGAGACCCCGTCAGAGATGACCATGAGTTGACCCTGTGACCATGTTCATGCGCTGTCTGTATATGCATGTGTGTATGTATGCATATACGCAGACAGCCAGCAGAGACCCCAACAGAGATGACCACATGTTTGCCCTGGACACATGCAAGCACGTCTGTGTATGTGTAGTCTGTACATGCATGTGTGCATATGTAGTCTGTACATGCATGTGTGCAAATGTAGTCTGTACATGCATGTGTGCATATGTAGTCTGTACATGCATGTGTGCATACGTGCCTGTTGTATGTGCATGTGCATGTGCATGTGTATGGGTATGTGTATGTGCATGTGCATGTATGCATGCAAATGTATGCAGGCAGCCAGCTATCTGCTGTGCAGATCTGTCAGTATGCTCAGCGCCATGTGGAGCGAATGCATTGCGCTGTCTGCTTCAAGTCCACAATGCCAGGCGACGAGGAGAGGCAAAGGATAGCCAGAGGCTCCAGACACTTTTGGCACTGACGGAGTGCTGGATGCAATGAGTGTCCAAGCTGATAGGTCTGCTGGCTTGCATCACAAGGTCTCACAGCACAGTCAGCAGGCTTGCTGCTGCTGGTGTGCTGCCTAACAACGTTTTGTTTTCAATTTATGCAAAAAATTGAAAGTTTATTATGATTTGGCCAATATTGAATACAATATTATTACTATCAGCAGGTTGTGTGAGCAGCATTCGCACCCACCTGCGCATGGCCTGCGAATCATCGTTCCTGCCAGTGGACACATTCAGACTAGTGGGCATCTGCTTGCGGTCCTGCCCACTGAAGCTCCTAGACCTGGCCAGGTCTTCGGGCCCTCCCAGGATGGGCTTATCAGAGAAGGCAAACCCCCCATGCATGTGCCCTGCACGAGGGCTCATGTGCTGCTGGTGATGCGCCAGCTGTGAGTTGGATGCTTCTGATGCTGTTGGGCTGTCCTGGAAGATATTGTGGGTGCCCGATGCAGACTGCTGACGTGGTGTGGCCACAAAGGACTGCTCACGAGGTGTGGGAGCAGTTGATGTGTCGTCAGCCTGAGTTGTGAAGCTGCCAGCGTGGCTGAGGGACAAGCGGTGTGAGCTCCTGGGGCCTGGCACTAGGTACTTGTCAATCTCAGTTTTACGCCTCTCCAGGGCCTCCAGGCTGATCTCCTTGTTGGCTGGCTTGGCCACAGCATTCACATAAAAGTGACCTCTGTCGCCCTGCAGCCGTCACCACCAAGCTGCAAGTCTAGCCTGGGTTGGCTCGTTGGTTTGACAATGCACCGGGGATGCAGACAAAAGCAAGGTCATGATGGTGAGATAAGGCGCAAGGTCCTTGACATGCATGTCCTGTGCTTGTGCACACACCTGCATGCGGTGCAAATGAACAGCAGGTGTGAGCTGTGCTGCAAATGCTCGTGAAAATTGGCACCAGCAAATGCTGTAGTTTGGCATCTGAGCAGACAGACGGCATATGCTTGACAGTAGGATGAGTGATGGTCACGACCACAGTTCTGCATGACACATGTTGGGTACCTGAAGATGGCTTTTCAGGATGGCTTTGGTAATATCTACATGGCAGGAGCCAGTGGGCGTTTGCAGGAAGACACGTACAATATCAGCCACCTCGCCCTTACCAGCCTGCAACCACACGCTGTCTACGCAGTGCTTGACATGAGTCAATGACCTACGCTTGATGGAACATTTGCCTGGTTTGCAGCATGCGCAACAGTGTCAAATCATCCAATCGCTTCACCGTGGTTTGATGCAGCATGCATCGACAGTGCACTACTCAAGCAAGGCCAAGCAGGCAAGTTGTATGGCGGTTGGTATATTGTGGTGCAACAAGAGTCAAGGCATGGCTTTGAGCAGATGCTGCGCTGCAATGCAATGCACTCATGACATAAGCCCGTCATGAGTCACCTGCTGATTCCAGGACTCAGGGGCAGGAAAGGGTGTGTTGAAGTCAGGCTGCATCTGGAGTACAACATGTGAAGTCTGGCAACTGGAAGCTGCATTGGCCTGCTGAGACATGGGCAGAGGCATGGGTCCAGCCGTGATCAAGACTGCAGTGATGGACTCGTCTAGCAGGAAGTTCTTCTGCACCCAGTGGATGCCTTGAGCGTATCTGGCCAGCTGCAGCCTGATGTCTGCCATCACTGAGTCAGCCTCCTGTGGCAGGCCATTCAACCTTTTGGACAGATAATCACAATAACTACCACACATAGGACAAACAATGTCTGAACATAGTAGCCATTCACAGCAGGTGAGACAGACCAGATTCACATTGAGGGCAGAGGCAGACGCTGCATCAGAGTGAAGCACATATGGAAATAGTAAGGGATCAGAATGCAGCATGGGAATGAGCATGCTGTGAGCCTGTCCCGCATGATGCAATGCAAAGTACGGCTGCGACTACCACCAGACTGAGCCTTTCTCATGCAATGCTGGAGTTAAACTGCTTCTGATGATTAAACTAATATAGCGTCAAGCCTTGTTTGAGATAAGCTCAGCACAGCTGCTGGTGGTAGCAAAGTGGCTCAGGATGTAGGCTGATCATCCTCTGGTTCATCATAACAGCACAAAAGTGTTGGCCGCTGGCAAGCCAGGCCTGCTTAGTAGTGGCATACAGCACTAAACTTTCTGACATCTCAGCTTATCTATGATGAGAACACACAGTGTTGGCGCCAACACAGTCACAGTCCTGTGTTGCGTGCTGGGTTTGTCTTACCTCTGGCGTGTCCAAGGCAACAGTGAAGCGCCAGCAGCTAGCCAGGTTGGAGCGAATGGACTGCGTACTGCTGAAAGAGTTTGGATGGTAGTATACAGTGATGGCCTTGTCATGCTGTGACAACTGCAGAATCTGCAGCAGCATGTGACATGGTCATGTTTGAGCACCTCTGAGACACAGAGCTGACAGTCCACGTGAAGGTGTTCAACATGTGGCAATGCGGCGATCAGGTATATCCAGAATCTGCTGTACAATGACTGGTCTGCAGCTGTATCTCGCATCACTGTGGGCTTGACTAGACATGGCAGTCTGATCTTGATCTGCTGATTTAGTGATGCTGCACCATCATGCATGTCTGAACAACAGTGCTGAACCTTCCCTTCTTATTGTTTCCCTACACACTGAAGAGAGTATGGAAAGCGGTCACATGCGGCACAGCAGAACAGGGCAATAGGACACGCATGGCTGTAGCCTGCTTGCCTGAGCAAATGCCACTCCGACGCTGAAGAGGTGACCATCCAGGGCCTCCTCTGTCTCACCAACACCTGATGCTGCATCCACTGACTCAGCCTCGCCATCACTGTCGCTGTCCTTGCGACCAAACACTTTGCTCAGCCCCTTTTTCAGCTTCTTCGTGGGAGCTGCTGCTTCTGGCGTTTCCACAAACACCTCTAGAGTGTCCTGCAGCAGGCATGAATGCAATATAATTCGTGATGAGTGCAGCTGAGCTTTTGCTTGATCAGGCAGCATATAGCGACCAGAAGAGGTTGATAGACTGATACTGCTGCGCAGTGTCCCTCAGATAGTGAGCATCTAGCATACTGTGTGCTGTCAGTCTGACTGATACCATAGACACTGCATCATGACGCATTGCAGATGTCTAGGGCTGCCACAAAATATGATCACATGAACACCGCAGCATGCAAGGCAAACACCTCCTGCAATGGTAAATGATCAGTCACTGTGTAGCAAATCAAGACGTGACCTGGCAGAAAGCATGTGCACTACCTCGCCGATCACCAGAATGGCGTCTCTGTGCTTGCCCTTGAAGCTGGCAACCAAGTGTCCAATTGTGTCTGCCATATTCAGAGGGTTCAGGTGCCGCTGCTGAGCATGCCGATCCCGTTCCAGTTTGACAGATTTGATGCGCCATGCTGACTCTTCTGCAGCCCGACGTGAGCTCACATCTATGACAGGTGCCTCCCGGTGGACAGTCCTGCGGTGCCTGCCTGACCCTGATCTCTGTGACTGAGACATGTTCTGCTCCCAGCTGCGTTTGCCAACCCCTGCAAACAGAAAGCAGGCATCATTAGCCTGTACTCAGTGTGACCGGCAAGCTGATGCGCGGCTATTGGGTGCGTGAAGCAGGCTTGCTGGATTATCACTGCTGGGTATGTCAAACTGTACCCTTTCAAAAGCCCGGAATCTTTGCGCCTTCCAGGCTGTCCTCAATGCCAGTTCAACATGGCAAAGCAAAAACAACGCCTTCCTTACAGTTCAAACGACGACACCCTGACAGTCGCGGTGCGTATGTGATGAGAAAGGTCACACGAGCTTGCAGAACAGGGGTGCATCCGGGGCAACAGCGTTGCGTCACGCCTTTGCCTTTTCTGTCATCTTTATCAGACTTTCGCACAGTTCTTGCTGCGCCTGAAGCGGATCGTCTTGCCAAATTTGCAAGTCTCGTTGACTTGGACTTGACTTCAGTCAACTCCTGCTGTATGTGGGGTATGACATGAGAAGAAGATGCACGGACTGCAGTCTAACTGCAAAATGCAGTCTAGCTGCAAAATGCATGATCCGGCACACCTTTTTTGGAGCCATAAAGTTCACAGTTGGCTCCAGGGTCAATCTGTAGGTTTGAGCATTGAGGATGATTTAGATGTGAGTACTGTTATTGGGAACGCCAAAAACCATTATGCACAGACATGGCATCAGAGTAGTCTCAGCAGTGTTGCTAGGTACCAACCCTTGCAGCCAGAATATGTCCTAGCACCTTACCTTTCA
>JAABUP010001504.1_pt1 | contig 48927 bp, 59 predicted proteins | sample 5559201 | NCBI WGS metagenome assembly JAABUP01 (sample SAMN10711887, study PRJNA513373) | rock metagenome | isolation source: Antarctica rocks | place: Antarctica | reverse complement strand
CAACCAACCAACCAACCAACCAACCAACCAACCAACCAACCAACCAACCAACCAACCAACCAACCAACCAACCAACCAACCAACCAACCAACCAACCAACCAACCAACCATGAAATTTGTGGTGCATATGCAGCTGCCGTACCTGAGGAACCATTCCCCACAACAGCTGCGCTGCTGGAGAAGCTGCAAGAGGTCTTGGAGAAGGCAGATGTGGAGGTAATGGCCATCTCCCTGTTGTCACCAAGGATCAGCTTTTCTTTATGCAGCATGCTGTCCCTTGGTGCTTTGGTGCTGTCTGTGCTTTGCCTGGTCTTTGGTGTCCTGCGTGTGAATTCTGTCATCCTGAAGTCAGCTGTCTTGTTGTGCTGGCTGCACCTTGAAGATCCCCATGACACATGAATGAGTGTCATTGCCATCTCCCTGTTGTCATCAGCGATCAGCATTTCTTCAGGCAGCATGCTGCTGCTGCTGCATCCTTGAGTTGCAGCAGCAACACCCTGCTGCTGCATTGCCGTCATTACTGCACTAGTAATGCGCTGTGGAAAGCCAATATGATGTTTGGTGCTTTCTGTGCTTTGCCTTGTCTGCTCTGACCTGCATGTTATCTGTGTTGCCCAAAAGCGAGCTTCTTGTTGTGCTGGCTGCACCTTGCGGGCTGCCATGCCGTGTGAATGAGTGTCATTGCTGCAGTAGTTTTTTGCAATGGCAAACAGTTCAAGCACTCTGTCAAGTCCCATGTGTGACTTGTATGCTGGCAGCTTTTCGATGTGTTAGACGCTGCTTTGTTGCTATATCTCTGCCAAACAACCAGATTGGGTTCAGCAGACACTGTATGCAAATCAAGATTTGTTGAACCTGTGTTGTAGACCATGACAATGAAGAAGATTCGGCATCAACTGAATGCCATCTTTGGAGTGGATGTATCCGACAGGAAGGATTTCCTAAGCTTGCAGGTAAATGAACCCATTGCATGGACACACAGTTGTTGTTGTTGTTGTTGTTGTCACTGTTGTTCATGTTAGTGAATCATGTACATCACTTTTTTGTCCGCTTACTGTTTGCATATGTTGTGTATGCACAGACACGCAGTCCTGGAATGTGCCAGGCTGTCACAGTGCTGTGCATACAAGAGCACAGGAACCCCACCATGTGATCCCCATGCAACATGTGCTTTTATTTGAGACGTGACTTGTCCTGCTGCTGCCCGTTTGTGAATGTGCCACAAATTATGCCCTGGACCACCAAAACTGCATCAGTCTCAATTTTGTCCTTACAGGATCATCATTTCAGCGGCTTCTTGTCTGGCGTTTTGGTATGTCTCACTGCAGTGTGTGCGATGATTGCAGGTGGACCACTGGCTGAACAAGCGGCCCTTTGATGCCCCAGCAAAGGCGGCCCCCAAGCCCGTGGGGCGCGTGCTGGTCATAGGGGCCGGCCCTGCAGGCTTGGCTGCTGCTCGTCACCTTCAGGTAACCATGATTTTATTAAACCATCTGTACATCTCCTTCTCAAAAACAGTTCGAGGAAGATAAAGTTGGGATTAGCAAAAAATCACATTCAGCAACCTATAACCGCCTGCAGGTAACCACAACCACCTGTAGGTAACCACAATCACCTTCAGCTAACCATAAACACCTTCAGGTAACCACTATCACCTTCAGGTAACCTTCATGTAACCATACGCACCTTCAGGTAACCACTATCACCTTCAGGTAATCATCCTCACCTTCAGGTAAGTACTATTACCTTCAGGTAACCACCATCACCTTCGGTAACCACCATCACCTTCAGCTAACCGTAATCATCTCCAGGTAAACATAACCACATTCAGGTAACCATACCGCCTTCAGGTAACGAAAATCACCTGCAGGTAATCATCAGGACCTTCAGGTAGTCATTATCACCGTCACGTAACCTTAATAACCTTCACGCAATAATAATTACCTTCAGATAACCATAACCACCTTCAAATAACTATAATTGCCTTCAAGTAACCATGACCACATGCAGGTAAGCATATTGCCTTCAGGTAACCATAGCCACCTTCAGATAATCACCGTTACCTGCAGGTAAGCATAAATCACCTTATGCTTAGGGAGTATTGTAGGCCTCAGGCGATGGGTAGTGTGTATGCACGCCTGTCATGCTTGCTGTTGTAGAACTTTCAAAAATGCTTATCATGGCAACAAGCTGCTGTACACTATGAATGCCTGTGTGACTTTCTGCCACATAAAGATTCTCTTCTCTCCTGCAAAACAAGCTGTCTTTTGACTGCGCATAGGCTTATTCCTGCTGCTGGTTGCTGCTCACTTGCGTTGTAGTCATCACTAGGAGGCTTCTATGCATGCAGAGATGTGGAGTCAAGGCTTTAGTACTGGAAGCAAGGGATAGGGTTGGGGGTCGAGTGCACACCATGAGGCCACAGGGCTTCAGTGCAGGGGTGGACATGGGGGCCTCCATCATCACTGGGGTAGCCACCAACGCAGAGAGGGGTATCAGATGCGACCCCTCTGCCATCCTTGCCAAGTGAGTGTGTGCATCTGTCTCGCCTTTGGTGCTGCTGTTGCCCAGCCGCTGAATTTTAAACCAATTGCAGCGGCGTGTCTGAACAGGCTAGCGCTTCAGTGTATGGGAATGTCCATATGGGTTGGGTGGCTTGAGCCCATGTGCAGTACAAGGTTGTCACACACTCACAGTGGAGCTGATTACCCTGATAGTGCATGCACACAAAGCCACCACTGCAGCTTGATTGTCAGATAGCTGATAGGGCCCTGCAATTCTCAGGAGGCTCAACAGCCAAACAGTCCAAGATGACTCCAGTAGGTTGCAGCGTCTAGAATGCGTACACCAGCTCAGCAACTCCTATGACTACAATGACCGTGTTCTTAGTACTACAAGTATCAACTCACAAGACACATGTGCTATGCAGGCAGGTGGGCAGGGAGCTGCATGAGCTGAAGCCAGCTCTGCCCCTGTTTGATGGCGTGACAGGTCAGCCAGTCCCCCAGACTGTTGACAGCCGAGTGGAGCGCCTGAGGGATGCTCTCATGGATGATGCAAGGGAGAGAGTGGACGATCTGGGGGAGGATCTGGTTGTGGGTAGGAGCCCTGCCTTTGGCACTGTCTGTCTGTCTGTCTGTCTGTCTGTCTGTCTGTAGTCCATGCGATACAGGCATTTGCTGAGGTCGTGTAGTTAAGATCAGCATATCAGTCATGCTGCCAGTCACAGGCAGCTTTGTTTGCCTCTGTGCCTCGTGAAAGCTCTTTATTTGATCAGGCATGCATGCAGTGGAGCAACGATTTTGCTGCAGCGCACGTGCAAGCCTGCTGAAACGCACCAACTTTCAAGCATGTAGCCATCTTTCTCCAGGATTGTCCAACATTGTACATAGCAAGCCCTGTGCATTGTTATCGTTTTGCTTGTCTGAAGAAAGCTGAGTTGTGGTGCACCTGATGCCTGTTGGCTACAGCCATGTTCTCATTGCACCTGATCCCTGTCGGCTTCGACTTTATTTTTTGTGGCACTGTCAACATCGGTATTCCAGACATGTTTTGACTTGATTTGAGTTTGGTTATTGTCATTATTCCTGTTGGTATCCCAGTCACGTTTTCATTGACCTGAGTTTGTGTCAGGGGAGTCCCTGGGACAGGCGCTGGACAGAGCCTTTGCAGAGCGCATCAAGCTCCCAGAGGGGGACACCGCCCATGCTGGGGCACCCATCCAAGACACCCGGGCTGTCCCCATCCCCGGCCCCCCCTCACCCCCTACAGACAAGGACAAAGGGCAGGACAAGGCACAGGAAACGGCAGAAGCCAATGGGGATGTTGACCAGCCGACTGAGACGACTGCAGCTGGCATTGCACAGGCTGGGCATGAGCAGACTGATGCAGTTGATCCTTCCCTGTCATCTTCTGCAATGCACTCTGGAGGTCCTACAGGTGGGTTATCCGATACGCACACACGCACGAGCATGCATGCAGGCAACAAAACTATGAGCAGCTGCTTTGCTGCACTGTCTGCAGAGCATGTCTAAGAATGATCTGCTGATTGCGTGCAGCAACACATCTGTTGTCACCACACATTTGGCCTGACAAAGGCAGGAATGTAACTCATGTATGTTTGTCTGCCATGCAAAACTGCAGCTAGGTCACCGTCTGTAGGGAAATTGGTGGTTTTGATCTGCTTTTGTTGAGCTGAAGTCACAGGTGGTTTTGGTGTTTTGGCAGGCAGGCCTACTGTGCAGCCAGCAGGAGCCCTGCCCAGTGAAGGCCAGCAGCACAGCCAAAATGCCCTGGGGCAGCCCGAAGACGCCCCGGCAGATACAAGGCCAGACAACCCACCTGCAGAGGACGATTCCAATCACAATGCTGCGCCTCAGTCACACAACATAGCCACAGTGACAGACCTTGCAGCAGTCTCAAGTGTAGTTGGTGCAAACCAGCCCATGACAGAAGATGCAGCTGCTCAAGAAGCTGCTGACGTGGCTCCAGCTGAGCAGGCCATCACTTCCAAGGCGGAACCTGGGGACCCGGTTGGGGTCCCAGGGACCATTGATGCACCTGCAGCAGAAGCTGCTCCTGTGGATGTGCCCACTCGCTTGACTGATGAAGAACGGCGGCTGCTAGATTGGCATTGGGCAAATTTGGAATATGGATGCAGCGCTAGGCTGAGTCAGGTTTCCCTGGCCCACTGGAACCAAGATGAGGCTTGGGGTGGCTTTGGGGGACCCCACTGCATGGTGAAGGGGGGTTACAGTGGCCTCATGGAGCCCCTTGCTGCATCACTGGATATCAGACAAGGGGTTGCCATTAGTCAGATTGCATATGATAAAGAGACGGTCAAAGTCACCTCAACATCAGGTGCGCACCCTATTTATATGCAACCTGCAAACACCATCAAGCTGTGCCATAAGTATGCAAATGCTTTTGTCATTTTCATTGTCTCAAAGCAAGAAGGGCAGCCATATTCCATATGTCTGTGGTGCAGTGAGAATGAGCTTCACAGACTTTCAAATTCTGTTGCATCGCTGTATTGCATCAGCTCAGTTGCTCGTTCACCATTGTTTGGTGTCCTATGACACCCAGAGCAGGAAGAGTGCTTGCAGACTGCTTGAGGTCGCAGCAGTTCTGACAGTAGCGCGCCTCCATGCGTGAGAGGAATGACTGCACTTGCATACTAGGTGTCTCTGTCTAAATGCAATTGCCCCCTCACATGTGTAAAACAGCTGAGATGTCATCAGTTTTTGGCCCCAGATCCTCAAGTGAATGAATGCAACTCGTGTGTGCTATTGACTCTATCTTCCATGATGGTGCAGGTGAGGAGTTTGAGGGGGCAGCAGTGATAGTGACGGTGCCCTTGGGATGCCTCAAGTCAGGGGACATCACCTTCACGCCAGCTCTACCTTCCTGGAAGACTGAAGCTATCCAGAAGCTGGGCTTTGGCAACCTCAACAAGGTTGGTGGGCGTCACATTCTTCTGGCAGAAATCTTCTTCTTCAAGCCTTCTTCATGCCTGCTGACGCTGCTGCCAGAGCTGCAAGCGTTGCTCTAGATTTTGCACTGTCCTTTTGGCCAGTCAATTGACAGCACATGAGCAAATGCGCATCCTAGCAGCTGTATGGAATGCAGACCAGTTCTATCAGTGTCCAATGGCTAGTATCAGGGCTGGTGGTTATTGTCAGCAGCTGATACCCTGCGCAAATAGAAACAACACAATTATCACATCTTTGGGCTGGCTTGAAGAAGAGCTGTAGACTCTTGACTGTATTGCTGTTTCTAGGTGGTTCAAGGGTTGGAGTAAGCGCACTCAAGTCAGCTGCAATTGCTGGTCAAAGTGCAGATACTCTGTCTCTTGAGCCATTTTCAAGCAGCAAGACACTTTGAGTGTACATCACTATTTCAGGCAAAGCAGCGCCATCAGCTAACCAGTACTGACCTCTTCATTTCGGCTGAATATGCCTGCGTGCATACCCTGGAGACACTAAAGTTGCCTTACGTCCCCGTTTGTCACCATGATTAACCGTTCACAGTGGAAGAACCAAGCTATTTGCTGAAGTATTCAAGTTGATAATTATGCATAACAAGTACCAGTGGACAGTCCTGATGATGCCTGATCGTTCAACAGACAGATTCCAGCAAAATCCCTTTAAGGCTGCTCTGGAAAGACGAGACTTGTCCTGCACGTATCTAGCTCATCATGAGCTGCAAAGCGTTCGAATTATTGTTGTCATCATCACCATTATTACTATTAGTAGTATTGTTATTATTATTTTGTTATTGTTTTTACAATTGCAGCAAAGTGTACAGTTGACAGCAACTGGTGTCCCCCAGGTAGTGCTGGAGTTTCCCGAGGTATTCTGGACCCCAGAGTACGACTATTTTGGTGCGGCGGTTGATGGCGGCCCGGAGCTGCGAGGCCGCTGCTTCATGTTCTGGAACGGCGCCCGATTTAGTGGTGCTCCCATTCTCACATCCATCATTTCTGGTAAGCTAATCTCCTTTTTTGAATTGCAAAAAAAAAGAACCTGGTTCACCTCTGCTGCCTTTTGTCATGCAAATCTGATGGCCTGGTCTCAACTATCCATATGCGTCTGGCCGAGACCCTGGTTTCTTTTTTCAGATGGGTTTTTACAGTGTGTGGGATGAAGTTTGCCAACCTGCTTGAGGGTTGGCAAATCACGTATTTGCCTGCGCTTTTCCTCATTTGCTGGATCTTTATTGTAACTCAACGCCCCAGTTACTAGCCTCTCTCAATCACTCCCTGCCTTGGTCCCTCGCACCCTTCCACTCTTCAGCAGCCTTCAGAGCATGTTTCAACTCACAGATCAGCACATCAGGAAATCAGCAAACACCACACCATCCAAGCACAAAGTTCCAACATCTTTTTCCGTTCTTGTATCAGCATTTCACGCTGGCCTGCAGGGGGTGCTGCCAACACTATGGAAGCCAGCAGTGATGAAGAAGTTCAGGAGGCAGCTATGCAGGTCCTGAGGAACATCTATGGCAGTGCTGCGAAAGAGCCCGTTGCGTGTGCAGTCAGCCGGTGGGGTGGGGACCCCTACAGCAGAGGTCCGTAAACCCTAAACCCTAAACCCTAAACCCCCCCCCCCTCTGCTGTCCCCTCACGTACCCTCATGTCACATTCAGAACAATACAACTAAAATGCAGGCTTAGACAGTAGGCATCAGGCGCATGTGACGCGAGTCAGCTTGCTGCAGGCAAGCTTGTTCATGATTCAGGGTTTGCACCTCATTCAATCTTCTGCAACAAGGATTTGCGCAGTCATGTAATGTGCATATCTGCTTCCAGATTCCAATATGTGATGCGCACAGTGGCCCTTGTTTGGTCCAACCTTCCTGTGGACAAGCTTCCTGTTGCGCATGCTGTTGTTCCTGTGTCACCTGTGGTGTCCACAGTAAAGATCGAGCCTTATGATCACTCACATCATCGTGATACACGTGCAAGGGTGCTCCACGCTAACTACACATTTTGTGCCTGCTGCACATGGTTGCACGGCTAATCATGACTTTTACATGCAGGCTCTTATTCCTTTGTGGGGCTACATGCCAACTCCAAGACATATGATGACTTGGCTCTGCCAGTGCAGCGGCGTGTCCTGTTTGCTGGAGAGCACACCTGCAAGGTACACGATGTGAATGCTGGCCTCATGTCAACAAGACAGCCTCATAGCACGTTGTAACATCTTCTTGTACTTATGCATGCCAAAACAAAGGTGTCTGCACTGTGCTTGCTATGCAACAAGCTAATTTCTTTGGTGTGCATGACCATCCTGCTTGGGAGGCATATCCAGAATGTGATGTCACTTTACAGGCAGTGCAAGACACAATCCTTATACTGCTGTCACATGAGACTCTGCATCACCTGATATCAGTAGCAATTGACCATGGCAAGTCTCAGCAGTTTTTGGCAACAAGGCGTCAATTGAGGCCTATATTAGATAGACTGCATGCTCAAGCATTTGGACCCATCTGACACTTCGCAGCTGCGTTGCTCCATGCTGCCTCACACCGCTTATCCAATGGATCCTATGCACACGCACTTGGAACACGCTGACATTGGACAGCAGCATTGTTGTATATTGTATGTTGTGGAATGCATGTTGTATGTTGTGTGTTGTGGAATGCATGTTGTATGTTGTGTGTTGTGGAATGCAGGAGCATCCAGACACTGTTGGGGGGGCCATGCTGACGGGGGTCAGGGAGGCCGTCAGGGCTCTGCGCATGCTCAAGGGAGCCTCTGAAGAAGAAGCGAATGCGGCAGCGGGAGGCGTCGATGGCGGCTTGCCGTCTCGCAAACGCAAGCAGGTTAGATCTTCTACATGTTGCTAACGTCCTGTCTTGCCTGGAGTTTGTCTATCCTTTCTTAGTTGACAATGCTGTCAGCTTTTGAGGTACTTGTGATGGCTCATGCCGAGGCTTGTTGTGCCGATGGAGCATGTCTGTCTGGAGGTCGCTGACATTTAGTTTGACACAAATAAAAGACACTAGGCTGGGTTCCTGAGGCTCTGCCACTATCAGGCTTGTTGGCTGGCCAAAACTTGTAATCTTCTTCTTCTCTTCTTCAGCTTCTGGCTTATCAAAGGAGAAGATGACAAGTTTTGGCCAGCCAACAAGTCTGATAAGTTGTGGCAGAGCCTCAGCACACCTGGTGTCATGCATTCAACCATTCATTCATTATACCTACCATTCATTCACTCACTCACTCACTCACTCACTCACTCACTCACTCACTCACTCACTCACTCACTCACTCACTCACTCACTCACTCACTCACTCACTCACTCACTCTTTCACTCACTCACTCACTCACTCACTCACTCACTCACTCATTCATTCATTCATTCATTCATTCATTCATGTCAAACTGAATGTCAGTGACCACAGACATGCTTCATTGGCACAATAAGCCTCGGCGCACGCTAGAGCAAATGCAACAAGCCAAAGGTCATGTCTGTACCAGAAAAGCAGAGCAAGAAAATTGTGTATCGGCAGTATGTGACTGCAGAATGTGAGAGGATCAATCCAAAATCTATCTGTCAAAGTCATGCTGCCACTTGTTGCCCGTGTCATGCCAATTGATGAGCTGCTGCTGAGATCATGATTTTTGGCAATTATTGGCCGGTTCTGGCCAGACAAGGAATTAGGTTGTTGTCCACCGCATCATCAAGATCAAGCTGCCATTCTTTACTCTGTCATGCAAACTGATGACCAGTCGCCAAGTGCGTCAAAACTGAATGACAAGTCGAGACTGGTCTGGCAGGAACAGCAACCTGCTTTCATGACGGGCGCAGTTCAGCCTTGAGGCAAAACAGAGTCTGCTCATTGTCAACAGCGTGCCAAAGTCATTCTCCTATCTCTTGCCCTTGTCGTGCAGACTGATGGCCTTCTACCAAGCACATCTGATTTCATGACGAGTGGGGATGAGTCTGGCAGGAAAAGCAGCCTGTTTTCATGACAGGCGCAGTTGAGCTTGGAGACAAACAGGGTCTGCTCATTGTCAACAGCGTGGCAAAGTCTTTGCCCTGTCGTGCAGACGGACGGCCTTCTACCAAGCGCATCTGATTTCATGACGAGTGGGGATGAGTCAGGTGGCGGGAAGAGTGGGGCTCAGCGCAAGCGCTCCCTCAAGGACAAGCCCCGCAAATCTAGGATGAAGAAGGAGGAGGATGTAGATGTGGAGACTGCCTCGCCAGGTATGTTGCATGTATATTATTATTTTTATGTTATACCATTTTGCATATATTTGCATATATATTATTTTGCAGATATCATCCTGGGACAAGTTCATCCACAAACTCACTTTCAAGCACAAATTCATTTCACAAATCAATTTGATGGTGCCCTGCAGGATGCTAACCAAATCTAAGTCGGGCCAACATTTGACCATGATACATATAACAAAGTTGAAGTTTTGGGCTGCAGATAGAAAATTTGTGCCAGTTGAGTAGTGGCTGAATGTCCTTGCACACCAGCTGACAATGCTGTGTTGGTAGAGGTGGTTGTGGGTATTGATAACAAGCAGTTCAGGATAAGTTGGCAAGCAAATGTTGGTGAGACAGCAAGCTGATGAGACAGCTTGGCTCGGGTAGGATCGTATCATGGAGTTGCTTCAACATGCCAACACTTGATATACTCAATCATACTGGAGCATCTGTGTAGCGAATAAACAAATAAACATCCCAAGCAGGCAGGCTTGCAAGGTTTGAAGGCCCAAACAGATTCAAAACCATTGGTCTGTTCACATCAAAATAGATGCTATGCGATTGTCACAACAGATTCTCCTCAGCTTGTCATTTGATGCGCAGGATCTACCTCGCAGCAGCTGTCAGGGAAAGGCTAGATGCATGCAAACCAGCAAACTGCCACCAAAGCTTATCCCCACTGAGGGCACTCTCACCATGTTGTGCATGCCACTGGCAGGATGTCACCGTTTTTGTTTTTGTGGGGGGCCACCTGTAACTTGTGGGGCGTCACCTGTTTTTTGTGGGGGGCCACCTGTGTTGGGGGGGGAGGGGGAAGCACCTGTGTTTGTGGGTTATCATTTGTAACTTGTGGGTGCAGAGGTGCGACCTCAGAGAAGTGCAGTAGAGGTGAGGCAAGAGCTAGAAGCGCGAGAGGAGGCTCGCAACCATGTCAAGCTCATCTGGAGAGCCCTTGCAGCCATGGCCTCAGGTACATCAGCTGCTGCTGCTGCTGCTGCTAGTTGTCAGCAAACAACATCTTCTCAGCTGCAGCAACTATCAAACAGCACGTTCTTGGCTGCTGCAAGTGGCAAGTTGCACAGCTGCTACAGCCTGTCAAGCTGTGTATGCACAGTTGCTGCAACTTCGATTCTGCATTTTCCTAGCTCCTCTCACTGAGTACCAGCAGTTCTGCACTAAGCAAGGCTGTCAAGCTCCATTTCTCAATGATTGTCATACTTGCAAGCACTGCGTGGTACACGCTGTGCATTCTGCATGATCAGTCAGCAACACAGGCGGTCTAGTAGCATTTGTGCGTGCATGCCATCAGCAAACTTGTCTGCTGCAATCTTTTGCATGCATGTTTTCAGTATGCACAAGACTATATTGTGCACACTATGATGTGCACACTACGTTGTGCACACTGCGTAGCAAACCCTAAGTACAGCGCACAAGACTTCAAGGGCAGCTTTCTTGTTCAGGGAATTAGTTCAGCTTCCTTGTTCAGGGAATTAGTTCAGCTTCCTTGAATTTTGACTGTAGCTACCTTGACAAAATGCATGTTTGACGAGTGAATGAACAAGGAACCTGTATAGTGTCAGCAAGTCAGCTACTCTGGTGTCGCTGTTGCAAAGCAGCATGTCTGCTATCAAAAGTGTTGCAAGAAGTGCAGCAGCTATCTGCAGCATGATATCATGGTTCGATTCATTCTGTGCAGTCAACAGCGCTAAAGGAAATACACCAGCTACTTGCAGCATGCTCATGGTCCTATTGATTCTGTGCAGGCAAGTCAGATAGTCTTGTGGCCCTGCTGCCAGTGGATAGTGCTTGAAGAAATGCGACAGCTACCTGCAAATTGATCGTGGTTCTATTGATCTGTGCAGGCGAGTCAGATAGTCTTGTGGCCCTGTTGCAGCGCAGCACATCAGCAGCACAGCTCAATAATGGTTCGATTGCTGTGTGCAGGTGAGTCAGATAGTCTGGTGGCCCTTTTACAGCGCAGCACATCAGCAGCACAGCGCATGCAAGTGCTGGAGTGCCTTCAAAGGGAGACGCCAGATACCAGGGCCAAACTGGCAGGTGATGCCCTGTGTCTGGGGGCATTGGAAGAGTGGGTGCTGGATCTCACTGAAGACCGCATGTCCTTCCATGTTTTGGAGACCCTCCTGAAGGTAAGGTTGCCTGATGCAGTCTGGTTGCAGATTTGCTTGGTGAAGCTTGTGTGCTCAGAGGCTTGTCAGCTCCTAGGTCCAGTGGCAATAACCCATTCTTGTTGTTGTCTTTGTGTTACATGACTCCTTGCTGTGGCTGCATGCCTTCCTGCACCTACCAGGCTGCCATTCAAGTCAGCTTCTGGCACAGACAGGTGAGTTGGGCCTTGCCAACAAGACAGCAGATATGCTGCAGAAGGACTTATTGCTCTTGGCACAATGCTCAATCTGCAGCCATCCACTTTGGTCAATAAGACACTGGCCCTATGGTTGATTTTGATGCCCTTCGTTATGCAGACACTGTCAGTGCAGTGGGGACCGTCTGTCAATCGCAGCACATACTGGGTAGCAGCAGTGGTCTCAGCTATTCAGCTTGTAATCCAATAAATTGTTGAGTAGTTACGCCATGCAATGTGCACTGGCACAGAGCTATATTTCACATACAATCGTCTGCAGGTGCTGCTGATGCTGCCTGTGCGGTGGGATGCACTCAAAGAGTCTAATCTGGCCCACACAGTGTACAAGGGGGGTCTGCTGGCCCACCCCAACAAGGGTGTCAAGAGCCTGGCAGAGAGTCTGTGCAAGCAGTGGACTGATGCTGCTCCTGTCAAGAAGCCCAGGTATGTCAACATTGCTCCTCATCATATGCAGAATTGCGTGGGCGCAAAAAAACACGTGAAGGAAACCTGACAAAACGCGTGACATGTGCAGAGGGAACCCAGAAGGGCTGAATGGTGTCATAACACCATCACCTGCGTCACATGTCAAAGCTGAGCCCAAGGCTGAGCCAGCTCATGATGAGTCAGATGTAGTCATGGAGGATGTGAAGGCGCAGCCCAAGTCACCCCCACCTCCCAAGCAGCAAGTGAGAGCTTTGTTCCTGCCAGACTTGCATCTTCTGTTCCTCTTTGTGTGCCTCCTTCTCTGTCACCTTGCCAATCCTGCTTATTCACATTGCTACAATCAGATTTAGGTCCCCACTGCCTCTCGAATCACATGTTGTTTGTTGGAGGTTGATTCATTCTGGAACGGCTGCAAAAGCCTAGGCTGCAAAAGGTCAGGCTGCAAAATCTCAGGCTGCAAAGCTCACCATGATGGTCCCTTCCTCTTCCCGTCATCCTTACTCTCTCTCTCTCTCTTGTGCAGTGCCCACGTGCTCTGCTCTGGGCTGCCGTCTTAAGAGGCTCCTGTTATGATCCCTGAAAAGCGTACATTTTTCTTTTCTTTTGCTTTCCACATATGTGCTCTTGCGGTGCAGGAGCTGGCTCCAGAGATTGCTTTGTGGGAAGAAAAAAGAGAAAAAAGAAAAAGTGCATGACATATGTGCTCTTGTGCTGCAGGAGCTGGCTCCAGAGATTGCTGCGCGCATTGCAGAGGCTGAGCGCATTGCAGCAGAAGCCGAGGCGGAAGCTGCTGCCTACGCAGAGCATGCTGCTGCCATCCAGGCAGAACATGACCTCCAGCAGGAGCAGGAGCATCAGGTGCACCCTCTCATATGCCTTAGCTTTGAATTGCTGATGATCCCCTCAGAATAATAATACTAATCATAATAATAATAGTAACAATCATAATCATAATCATAATCATAATCATAATCATACTCATACTCATAAGCATAATAGTAACAATAATAATAATTATTATTATTATTATTGTAATAATAATAATAATAATAATAACAATACTAGTTATAACGTATCTTTAGCCAGCAGGCATTAGGTACGTGCGACGCAATTCAGTTCTCTCCAGACAGGCTTGTTTAGAGCATCACGGGTGTAGCGGTTTAACTTTAACTTGTGAATGTCAGACAAGGCGCCCTCAGGACATGCCCTAGTTTTTAGTTGCTGACAATCCCCTTACGACACGCTCTAGCTTCAGGTTGCTGATGCTTCCTGTTTAGATAGAATCAAGGTGTTGCATCGTATGTTTTTTTACCATGCACAAATATTTACATTGGTCAAGTAAAGCAGCAGCCTACACAGAGGGCGCTGAGACAAACCCAGTCCAGCACAAGCTTCCTGAGCATCAGGAGGAGCAGCAAGTCCACATATGTGGTCATGTAACTGCGTCAATATGCTGAAGGCTTACTGCTTTTCAATGTGATTGTATGGTGCTGAGGTTGAGGGAGCATGCTTTCCTGTCTGTTGTTTTCATCCAGAGTCCTGTCTCCCAAATTTTCTTACAAACACTGATCTCCGGCAACAAGACGAGTGTGTAGCATAATTATGCTGCCGTCATCAGTTTGAGCTATGGCAAGCTTGAGGACCAACCTCTGTCCATCTATGCGTGAGTTTTGCAGCTGCCACCAAGGCAAACAAAGGTGCCAATTATGATGCTTGCATGCTGCATGTGAAGGCAATGAACCACAGCTGACTGCAACCCCAACATTGTAAGAATGCCCGTGCAGGACAGAACCGACAAGGTTCAGAGCTTCAGCAAGTTCCAAGCCGAGTTGCGAGCGCAGCAGCGGCAGGACAAATCCGGCCACAAGCATAAACATGACAAGAGGGACAAGCGACACAGGGCAGACAAGGCTGCCACTCCTAAGGCAATGCCTGTGGTTTCACCGGGCCAGGCAGACAATGTACAGGCGAGCCTTGCACACTGTGCAACCTCATCACCCTGTGTCATATCTTGTATCAAGTTTGCCATCAGCTCATTGCTCTCTCTGACAGCACATTTCGCCAGTGTTGAGCTTAGCTGGCATGAGTCCAGAACCGATACTGTGCAATGCAGATGAAGGAGCAGGTGGGTGTGTATGTGGGGGAGCTGCTGAAGCCTCGCTTCAAGTCCAATGCCATCTCCAAGGAAGACTACAAATGGGTTGTCAGGAAGACAGTTGAAAAGGTAACATGGCCGCAACAGAGAAACACTGTGCCTCAACTAAAATGGAAGAGGCATGGCGTTTTTGATGTTTGGGAGGATACTTTCACAGGCACATAGAAACCAAGCAGCAGTGTACAGTTTGTCTTCAAACTGATGCCAGCATGTCCATAATGTGGATAAGTCTACCAAGGCTGAATGGTTGCTAAACTCAAATGCAATGATGGCGTTGTGCTTTGGCTGAGCTTTGTTTCACACTGCTTCATGTGATAGTCCATTGACAAGGCCTCGTTTATCTGGTGTAGGTAGCAGCGTCTGCAACAGGTGCGTCAGGAGGAGAATTTCTGAACGAAAAGCGAAAATTCAAGATCAATCAGCTGGTGGAGCACTATGTGAGTCAGCGAAAGCATGATCATTCCGCAACATCGAAGTAGGCTTATGTTTGCTAACGCATGCTCTTTGATGTACAGTGTATGTTGATGACCATGACATGACTGTTGTTGCTTGGACTCTATTGATTCTCCTGTTGGTGTATGAGATTGTGTCGACCCGATTGTTGTTGCACATTGACCATTGAAGGTGCTTTTGCGTGTTGGTCAGCTTTTTGTATGTTTGTTCTTCCAGCAAGCGTGTTTCCTCTGCCAGCATGCGTTGTGCATCTAAAACAGCGCATGCCTCTTGCATGTCGCATTTTGCTGCATTGACATCATGCCCTCACACAGCTGCAGCAGCTGCATGCTACAGGCCTCTTTCTGTGCAGACTTACAACACCAACACATGGTTCCTTTCATACTCCGATGTTCGCTAAGATTGGTTCCTGCTAGTTTTGATGACAGATGTGGTGTGTATGTAATATCACGCAAACACACTCTCGACTCAGAAAGTATATGTTGGTCGTCAGACAAGGCAGTGTGGCACAGTAAGTACCGCTGGGACGCTGCGAGCGATCAAGATCCGAAGTGTATCGGATTAATACAGGTGGTGTCTGGCAGTCTTGGGCACGGCCTGCTCTTTGGCACCGTTGTTTGTGCGACAAGCTAGCGCTCAATATGTTCGTGGTTAGCAGAGCTTCCGTATCAGCAATCATTGATTGTGAACGGTTAAAACATGGTCGCTTCTGATCGAAGCGGCAGGTGCGCAGCGCTTCTTGCAAAGCTTTGAGCAACACTTCAGGCTGACGCACAAAGTTGTTAGTTTTTTGACGGTACGCACAAAGGTCTGACGGTACGCACAGAACTTTGACGGTACGCACAAAGCTTTGACGGTACGCACAGTTGTTAAGCGTGGACGTCAGCGTAGGATGGAACTAATTGATCGAAAAGGTCATCGCAATGAGGACAACACCTGGGGAGGCTCAGCTACTGTTGCTAACACTCTTGACTGTGTACAGGATTGCTGGCTCACCTTGCCCACTGACCAAAGACTAGCTGCTGCAGCGGCCTTATGCCGCATCAGGCTTCCTCGCGCCATACAGCTGTCTCACTCCTGCGCACATTCTCAGACGCACAAGGTAAACATGGTAAACAATAAATGGAAAACAGTTGCACTGTTGTGTGTTCAACGTATCTTGCTGGCAAGCAATGCTGTATAGTCCACCTGGGCAGTGCAAGTGTTGTCAAGTTGGAGCTTTGCTTATGTCAGGCTTGCTGCTGCCACACAGTCAACACCCAAGCACACACTACGTGGCAGGTGCAATAGCCACAACAGTGCATTAGCATGTATGCAAGCTTGCCCACACTCAGGACACTACACAGCCTTTGCCTTCAGTCTCGAGCTTTCACTGCATGTCATTAACTTCTGCAAGTCAGTCTTCTCACTGTGTGTTGATCCACCAGTAAGGGAGCTGCGGCTGAGTCGGCATGTCCTCACCTGGTTTGATCCCCAGCATGAAGCACCTTGCATTTACCTGGCATTGCACATGTCATTCGCTTTATTCATTGTATGCTTCACCTTTGAACTTGCTTCACATGCTCACAGCTCAATCCCCAATGGCTCTTTCACACCTACAAGGCAGAGGTCTGTGCTGTGTGTTACGGTCTTACGTGGCATTTGCATTCCCCACCATGTGACTGACTCAGTCAGCAGCTGCCAGTACTGTTCCAGATGAAAGCATTACCCGAGACAGCCGCCTTGCGAGACAGCAGTGCTGGGGAGCTTCACTGACTAAGACCTGGGTAGCGTCCTGTGTATATTACTGTAGTTTGCTCACTGATCAGACTCATGAGTAGAGTAGCTGGCTTTCACTGTCATTACTGTAACTCAAACCATTGCACTTATGCCCTGTTCAACCAACAACAGCGCTATTTCAGTGCTCCTGATCATAGAGATAGACCACAGAGATAGACACCAAATGCGGTACACACTGGCTGTCTGGTCATTCAAGTGGACTGCTTCCATGCAGTGCCAGTTTGGCAGGCATGGTGGGGTCAAAGGTGAGCTGAGCTGTCCCTTTCAGATGCAGCTGCCCCTCTTGCTTTTTGCATGCAGCCATGCATGCACCTGTTTCTGCAAGTCTACCAGACTGAGTCGCTCTGGTGCTGTGAGATAGCGTGACATACTCTGATTTTCATAGGGCTCAAGCATCATGCTGCAAGGATTGGACAGCGGTGAACCACACCTCCAGCTGCACAAAGCAACAAGCCAAAGCCTTGATGAAACGCATTGCTGGTGCCGTGCAGGCCTTGCAGGATGACGAGGAACTTGACAACAATCACAAGCTTGTATGCTGACTGGGTTGACTTTGGAAAATGCTAAAACATTTGAAGTATGTGGAAGGAGATGACCCACAGCCTGACATGTGTGTTTGTGATGTCCTTTTGCAACAAGCTTGACAAAGAGCATGGGCAGTTCAAACATGCCAGCAACCATGACATGCACATTCCCATTATGTGCAACAGTCAGCACAGGCTGGTTGCTAATTCACACAGTCAAATCAGCAGACTGTCTTCAAGTCATGAATGCGTGCTGCAATCCCATATCCACTCCTTCTCGTTCTCTCCTATTGAGGCTGCTCCTGAATAATCTTTCAATGGGTGCTTGACTGCGTACTGTATCTGCTTGAAGCCAACTTTGACGCGACAAGTTTCCCTGCTGGCAGCAGGCGTAGATCCAGCCGGGCTACGGGTCAAGCATGCTGGATGTACTGGTTTGAAAAGGTGTGCCGGACTTATGGTCAGACTGGCGTGGACCAGGCCCTCAAGCAGTCGATCAGCACAGTCTGGACAAGGTCCTGGTCGAGGCCCTCCACTTCATAGCCCTGCACTCCGTTACACTCCTCAAAGTACACAACGCCACCCACTCGCTCCAGCTCAGCGTCAATCAGATTCCATAGCTGTCCCGGGCCACCCTCGGCTGTTTCAAGTGTTTCGCTGATTTGGTCACGAAGAGGTTGTTGCTGTCGATTTGAATGTAGTCCATTGACCTCCTGGGTCCTCCGACCTTGTTATTTAGTTCCAGAACGACCCCAAATACTGCCTGACGTCGAGGTGTTTGCGAGGCGCCATCCGTTGGGCAGTTGAAAGAAGTCTGCATCCCGCCAACCTTTTTAAATGGATATCGTCTTAGATCAGCACGCTTTTGTGTGGCACCCTGCTTGCCTGGCCAACTCTAATGGGTGCCGCGGCCAGGTCAGCGTCTGGGAAATCTGCATGCCTGGCTCGTTCAATACGCTGAAGTTGACTAGCCACGTCTGTGCATGCGTGCGTACCACAGTCTAGCAGTGCGTGCATAGTTCACGCTTGTGCATCAAGCTGGACTTTGCAGGAGAGCCCTTCTGTCAGCCTTCGTGGTGCTCAACCTTGATTTGTCTCCTTTGTTGCTACCGTCACTGGGCTTACGAGCCAAAAAAATCGCCATTTCAAGGTGTCTGTGTTGACAGATCTTGCTTGCAATAGTATAGCAACCGATGGCCGAGCTTTCAGAGGCAGAGGCTGCTGTTTATGACAGGCAACTTCGTGTTTGGGGCATCGAGGTGCAAAAACGGTGCGTAGGACCAGCTCGACATTTAGTCTTGCATGCAGTGATCAGACACTCAAAAGTTTTGCTGACGGTAAGTGCCAAGCCTTTTCTTTGCAGGTTGAATGCAGCCAAAATCTTGATTGCTGGCTGCACTGGTCTTGCAGTTGAGGTATGGAAACAGTGACAGCTGCACAAGCTGGACCTTGCTCGCAACTAGCAAGTATGTGCCTCTCCAGGTGGCAAAGAATATAGTGTTAGCTGGTGTGGGCTCACTTTCTTTGATGGATAGCACACTTTGCGCCTCAGCAGATCTTGATAACTTTCTTGTACCGCACGATGCCAAGCACCAGGCCAGGTAAGGTTTCATGATTGTGCGCACTGTGCAAAGGGTGTACATTGCTCGTAACTCTGGTCCGCAGTGTGTTCTTCGACTCCTTTGCAGTGCAGGCCTGCTGTGAGCTTGTCAATGAATGCAGTCAAGGTGCAAATGTACAACTGCATGTTGCTATGCAGTGTGGCTGAAGTTAGTGCTGCAGCTCTCCAGGAAATGAATCCTCTGGTCAAAGTCACGGTACAGGCAGGTTCTGCAGATGTTGAAGACCTCAGCTTTGTTGCATCATACCAGGTAAGAAATCTGCATCTGCAGTGTCACGTTGAGTCATGCAGACCTAGGTATTGATTGATTGGTCAGCACAGCACTGAACCCTGGCTACTAGTCTCTGTCTGTGCATTCAGTCAGTCAGACTGCACGCTGACCTGCTCCAATTCTGGCTGCAAACATGACACTAAGTTGTGTTTCTGCTGGGTAACTGACTGCACTTTCCTATCATGGGGACCCAAATCAGCTGACTGACCATTTAAATGCCTGTAACAGGTAGTTCTGCTAGTTGATCAGAGCCTGGAAAGGCAGCAAGCATGGGATCAAGCTTGTACAGCGCATGGAGCTGCCTTCTATAGTGCAGCCTCCCGAGGGACCTGCACCTACTTCTTTGCCGACCTGCATAATCACACCTTCACACCCTTGGTGAGAAAGGGTCACCTCTGTGTGATGACTCATAGTGTGCCTCATTCATGCTGCCACTGTAGACTGCTCTTCATTCAACTCTGGCATGGCAATCTCATCAGCACACAATTGCTCGCATGCAGGCGTAGTGTTGGGTTGGAGTTCTTCTGTGATTTGATGTTGTGTCACAGGCAGCTTTCTGTCACAAAAGTTGTATGAATGGCGCTATGCTCGATGCCAAATTGCCCGCTCGCAACAGCTGTTTAGCAAAAGATGTGATTTTGTAGAAACTATCAACCGTGGAACACTAGACTCTTTTTTGTTGGAACTTCCACCTGCGCGGTTTTGTTGCGTTGATGCTTCCAAGCCTGTATGTCTGATGAGTCACAACTGCCCCCACACCCCAGATTGTGAAGTACTAAGTGATCAAAAAAAAGTAGGCCAACATTGGTGGTCCTTCCCTTGCAGCATCAGAAAAGAAACTCTGGGCCGCCACAGATCACTCCAGCATCTCCTGATCATGATTGATGTCCATCCAAAGTTTTTCCTTGCTTGTGTTTACAGGAAAAGGCTGGTGCAGATGTAGCAGACACAGATGTGTCAAAGCCGCAAGAGCTGCAGTTTCCAAGTCTGGAGAGTGCATTGATGACAGACTGGTCCAACTTGCACCCCAGGAGGTCTCACAAGCTGATCTGCCTCCTAGCAGGTGACCCCACTGGGACAACTGCTGCTTTGCTATGCCATATTGGGTTGCTGTGAAGCAGACAAGATGCTGCATCAAGATGCACCAGGCCATATGTTCAAAAGTTCAGCTTTTCATACAGTGTCTATATGTTTGCTTGTTACACACACTAGACCTTCTGCATTATGGAGTGAACCTCATCACAACAGTGCCTGCTTTGTGCGCATGCCATTTGTGCCTGCTCTGCGCTGTCTGCATTGCATGCACTAGACATGTGTGCATAGTCCAACCAATGACTGCTGCAGTTCAAGCTTTCTCAGCTGATTACTGTGATGCAGCGTGTGCGCACCGGGCTGCTGCCTCAGGAGGCTCCCGATATGATCGCTGGAAAGCATAAATTTTCTTTTCTTTCTGCAGCGTGTGCGGAGTTTGAGCAGAAGCACAAGAGGCCAGCCCAGTCACAAGATCATTCAGAAATCAAGGAAATCATCCAGAAGCACATCACGCAGGCCAAATTGACAAAGCTGAATGTACCAGATGCCCTGATAGAGGAATTTCTCTGTGATGAGCACCTGCCAGCTGTCAATGCAATATGTGGAGGCGTCTTAGCTAATGAGATGCTGAAAGCTGTCTCCCATAAGGGAGAACCAGTGAACAATTTTTTCTTCTTTGGTATGAGTGATGGAGCAGGTGTGGTCCAGCGTGTTGGTTGAGTGCCCCAACTTTACATCTGTGAGCAGAGCACAAATGGAAAGTATGTCTTTGTTCAGATGGCAATTTTTAATCAAAAAAACATACAGTATAATAATTGCAATACCTGCCAAGCCTAGGGTTTATGCCTGAGGAATTTGTTAGTGTGCATCTCATAACGCATGCACACACAGACAAGGCTAAAGTGTATCGATGTGCCAACAATGGCAAGTACAAGTATTGCCTATGACTGACACATATTGCTTGTCAGTCATTGGTGGCAGCCATCTCTGACTTGCAAGTGTGAAAGGGCTTGCGTGTGAATGCTTGCGTCATTTAATCAATCCATTGTGAGTCAACGCTGTTCTGAGAAGCTTGCGCAAGGCTATTTATAAGCCAGTTTGATTAGCAGACTGCATGTTGCTGCCTCTGATTTGTTTGATGTTGGTTTAGGTTTGCGCTGGGCATCAGCTTGAAGTCTCCCCAAAGGCAGACAGAGTGTATCTGGCAGCCTATTTTTGCAGTGCTTGCGAAAGTCAACGCTTTTTCCAGCATTGATTGAGTCGCGGCTAGCCCCAGACATGCTGCCTCACCTGCCGTACAGGCGGCTGTTAACCGGCCTACACATTGAACCCCTCCTTTCTCAAGCATGCTTTATGAGCTTCGATTAGCTTCTTACACTCCTCAGCCTCGGGGCCTGAAAGTTTGCTCACAATGTGAGAAGGGCTTGTTGGGAGGTGTAGCTTCACAAACTGTCAGCTTGTATGCAGCATTGTTTAGGAAGGGAAGGCCTCACCGTGAAGGACAACACACTCGTCTCGCTTGCTCTGCAGATCAAAAAAGGGCTTGAGCAGCTTTCAAGATTGTTATCTGTCGATCCAAAGAGCATGTACTGGGTGTAGCTTACCTTTGTTTCCGGGCATGCACAGCATATCTTTAGCTTGGGTCGTACGCCTTCAGGCTTCTCGTTGCTCATATTTAGTACTGAGTTTGAACATATACTGCAAGCGATTGGCTTTGAGTGTCAAATCGATGTCAAGTCAAGCGATACATATGCTAATGCGCCATGTGCAATGCGTCACGACGAGAACCCTTTGTGTGTGCGTTACGGTAGGTTTGCGCATGCGCGCGTTTGATAGCTGCAGTTTCAGGACCCAGACGTTGGAGCATTTCACCGTGAAACTTGAGAACTCCTCGAAGTGACATACAAGCGGCCGCCGGCGGTCATACCTGCGTGAGTGTGACCCTCTACTCTTGGTACATCACTTGTGACGCCAAGATGGCTGCACCAGGTCCTGCAGACACCGAGAAAGCAATGAAGATGGCACAGCAGGAAATGGACTACAGAGTCGACTTGTACAACAGGTGGGCGCTGTTGAAGAGTCCGCGATTGACGTCGCTGTGTCAGTAGCACTCTTACTCGAGAGACCTGACTCAGTGTTTGTATGTACAGGATGGTTGCGTCATGTTACGACAAATGCATGGACAAAAGGTCAGTACTCGTGTTGATTGCAGCATTGCTATTGCCTTGAGTTTGCCAGCACAGGCTTGGCAGAGACCTGCTGCAAGTTAAACACTCTAGCCATCTTTGGTCGATTTGATCAGGTATAAAGAGGGGGAGCTCAATGTTGGGGAGAACAGCTGCGTTGATAGATGTTCGTCAAAGTATTGGCAGGTAAGCAAGCCAATGACATACTTTGCTGCTGGTGCCAACAATTGACATGTCCTGTGCTGACTTGATGACTTATGCATGCTGTACCTGTTGTGCAGGTCACAGGCATTGTAGGTCAGATGCTTGGAGGCCAGGGCGGCATGGGATGATTCATATAACTAATCCTCACAAATGAATCATAGCTACAGCCAGCAGCTGCAAAGAAGCAGTCGCTATGATGCGCTGCAGCAACTATTCCAGCTTGCCAGAACACATGAAGTTAGACAGCACACAGCAGTGCCCCCCACTCGTATTGAGTGTCTTTGCACGATACAATAACACTGATATGCCAGCAATGCATGTGCCAGCAGCAGCTTGACATGACTGTATCACTGCTCAACCATGGTACGGCATAAGGGATCATCGCAATGAGCTGTGTCCAGCGCAGTGATGTAGACAGCGTGCTTGCTGTGCATTCAAATGGCAAATTTACCAAGCATCCTACATCAGCTGTAAGATACGAACCCGCAAAGGCCTGTCATACAATATTCGTTTGCTAGATTTTTAAAAACATGCTGCCCAGAAGTAGCCTGTTCTCATGTCTGATGAATTCTAACACAACTTTTTTGCCTCAGAACCATGCCGTGTGACCATGACCTCGTTGCACTGCTGTCTGCTTTGCATCATTCTGCTGTGAGCCCATTCTGCTGTGAGACTGCTGCTGAGACCCAGAGATGGAGGTGCAGCTGCGCTCATCTTTCTAGTGATTCAGCCAGATGGTGAAACCGTACCACTCCTCTAGAGATTGAAAATCCCTCACAGACCTTTGTGCAAACAGAGTCAGCATAAAGCATGGTTGCAATTGCCGACACCATCGGCCTTGCTGTTGTGTTGGCATTTCAATCAGCAAGATGTGGAGATGGTCAGGTATGCGCAGTGTGAAGCTCAAAGCCTGGAGCAAACTACTATGGCAAGTCACCACTGCACAAAGGGCATATGAGGTAGAAAGCCACTTTTGCAGTGTGTGCAAGAGGTTGTCAGGCCTGCTAATATGCTGAGTGTGCATGTTCTGATTCGCTGCAGGCCTCAAAACACTACTGAATAGTATTTATACTGATTAGTGCGTGTTTAGAGATTATGTTGCTGCGGGCCATCCCTTTGACCTTTCACTTCAAAGTGTGCGGGCGACGAAGCATAATATGGGCAAAGATCTTCTGTCACTTGTTACCAACATCTGTAACTCATGAAGTGATCTAGGTCAAACATCGCATTGCGGCATACACATGTGCATACTCTAACTCTAACTCTAACTCTAATGTGCAAAATCCTCTGACAGCACCAGTGCACCAACTATGTGTGACTCCTGGGTTGCAGCGTTAGTATGGAATATCTTGGCTGCCCTGGGCAGCCCGTATGATACTTGGCTATTCATTAATTGACGCCAAAAGGCGTAGTCTTTTCTATCTCGGCTGCGCTAGAGACAGCAGCTGCTTATCCTCGTTTTGTGTGTCTTCAACATGGCTGCCTTGGGATTCATCATCTGCAAACACCTCTGATCTGCAAACCATTTTGCAAGGATCTGTGAGTGTGCACTTTTGGACAGAGTAGCTGTTACACTGTCTAGGTACACACCTTGCAGCTGCAGCTTGCTTGTCCATTTCCTGCAGAGCAGATTGACAGAAGCAGGGACCACAACCATCCTTCAAAAGCTTCTCCTCCACCCTGTCCCTGTCTTGTCTGCTTGCTTTTTGTGCAGCAGCATAGCCAGGAACAAGTTGACACCTCATGACCTCCAACTCCCCACGGCCCTGAATCATTGACATATACAACTTTCCTGCAGCAACAGGCTTCGCCACCCAGGACTGCCCTAGCTGCAGCTGAGTCCACATCTCAACATCTGCTGGGAGTATGTACTCGGATTGTGGCAAGGGGAGCCAAAAGTGGATGAAGGAGGTGCTGACAAACAGGTCTGTCACAGTGCGAGCCACTGCTGAGAATCTTGCACTGGCAGGCGAGGGACATGAGAACTCTGCAATGCTTTGCATCCATGGGGTGAACATTTCACGATGTGTGCGCTGGGAGGGGTCAGTGTCTGGCTTTAAGTAAAGTGCTGGTCGCATGCCATATATCTCTGGCAAGTCAGATTGGCCTGCAGGAAAACTTTACATCATGAAGCAAGAAAGCAGACTTGACTACCACAAAGTTACTTTGAGCAAGGTTTCATGCTGGTGGAGGTCTGAACAGGTCATCAATGCTGTTGACCATACAAAACCACAAGCAAAGTGGCTAGCACTCTACTCACATGCATGCATATTGTGTAGCTTGTGGGTACATGACCAGCCAGCAAGTGATGCCACACAAATCTGGATAAACAGCATGACATTAAGCAATAATTGAACTGCAGGAACATGCACTTGCAAGGCAAAAAGGGATAGCTACTCTTCTTTTGGCAACATGTACAGCTGCTGGCAGCAACCCGGAAGCAGACTGAAAGCTGCACACGTCAAGATACTACAAATCGCGTTTGATGACTGAGCATAAGCATGAGATGCACTGTCGTTGCAACAGCATATAAGGAAACATATATACCTTGGGGATTCCTGAGCGTTGCTGCCAACCGTAGACGCATCAAGAAGGCCTCATCAGATGACAATGCATCAGTGAGCAAGGCCAGGTATGAGAATCTGGCTGCCAGTTCATAGATGTTCTGCTCTGTAGTCACTGGGCGAGGGTTCTTGCTAGGCATGGAGCTTTCAGGATCTTCAAGCGATGCGAGAAGTTGTTGCATGGTATACTGGAAAGCATGCTCTGCTGCGCTGCACTACACAAACAACTTCAGTCAATGCTAAACCAAACAATTGAAGCAGGCTTCTCATCATGCTTATGCTTATGATACAGTATACAGTTCGGTCGCCCAGCCAGGCAGGGTCGCCCAAACTTGCAGCAGGGCACTAAATGCTTACACACGCATGTTTCATAACAGCATCTAGTGATCTCACCTGAAGTCACACTGCTTGCAGAGAATGAAGCCTGAGGCATCATGCAAATCAGCTACGGAGCCATCCAGCTGATGTATTGGAAGAGTACCATAGTTGTCTAATGCCCATTCTGGGTCTGAGTAGTTGAACTGGGCTTTGGTAAGCGGGAGAGACATTCTCAAAATGTGCCGTGAGAGTGAATGGCCATTGACCATGTTGCCCTTGACTGTCGGGAAAATTGTCTGACACTGCAGACAGCCTCGCAGATATTGAGGGGTGCCCGATGTTCTGTCAACCTTGGCTTGTGCACCTTGCAAAGAAGGCGGCTGATTTGGCATTGAGCTTCGAATGCCTTCTGCTGCCCATGCTGGTTTGTGCTGAGATGGCTGCTGATCAGTTTGAAAAGGCTGTGATGAGGTGGTTGTGTCTTTCCCCTGGTCCTCTTGACGTGCTACATCATGCTGAGAGCCCTTGTCAGGGCCTTTCCAGAAAAGCAAATTGCCACTGATTTCTTCATAGCTGTACCATTTTCCAGATATCTTGCTGATTTCAGTGGCAGAGCTGATGGCAGAGCAGATGTAATTGTGCACAACCAGGAAGAGGTCAACCATAGCTGTCCTCTGTTGCTCTGAAGGTTGCACTGGAAGCAAAGGAGATGGCAAGGCTGCTACAAGCTGTTCTGAAAGCCGTCGCATTGCATTTTCAGCAATTTCCCAGGCAGTGAAGGCAGATGCAATAGCATTGTAGCAGGGCGCTAACTCAGGCGGAAGTACGAAACCAGCAGGAGGGGGACCACTGGCGCGAAAGAGCTGAGCTGCAGCTTCTGATGGCGTGTGTGCAGTCCTTCCCAGCTCCCATATACATAAGCGTTCTTTGTCACACTGCGCAAATGCTTGCTGACACCGCTGGGAGTAAGACTGCAGAGCACACAAGGACCGTGCAACTGCGAAGCCCAGCCAGATGACACCTCGCCAGAGTCAGTTTTTCTGCAAGCGTCTGGCACAGCAGGTGATGCGCGATATGGGAAATTGGAGTCGCACCTGAGTCGACGGACTGGGAGCCTTGTTATAGGTTCTGGTGTCAGCCGCTGCCATTACAGCCGTGACCGGTCAGAGCTTGAGGGCACCTATTGCGACGATTGTGCCAACACAGGGGCTGCAGAGGCGTGCTGCAAAGTTAAACAGCCGGGCCAACCGGTGGTCTACACATGTGTTTGTAGAACTGAGCAGACCAGCAGCAAAATTGGCCTAATCATCAGTTCAGCCATTTCCAGGTCATGCTATTCCAAGATGTGAGTGCCCTCCAAAGCATCGTCTGGCCAGTCTATATATCTGCAGGTCACTAGCTGACTTACCAGCCAATTGTGCAAAAGTCTGCTCTGAGTGGAAACAGCGATGTAGTCATAAACCCAAAAATGGGCCACATGGCTGCTGATGCTGGTCGCGAATCCTAGCACATGCGCGTTATGATCGCTTTGCCACAAGATGCAGGCGACTGATCGAGTCCGCAATTTTCTTCGAGCTCAAATTTCAGGGAATGAGCTCTGACACTTCTGCTTGATTTTGGTTTTTGGTTAGATTTTCTTGTTAAACTCAAACTCGAGTTTGAGTTAGGAGAGGCAAAAGATGAGTCAGAAAGCAGCCACAAGCTTGCGACTGCAACGGAGGGGCCAGCACCGTCTGTAATGGCAGCCATCTCGGATTTAAGCTTGGCTGATGTGCTTCACCAAGCCCCGAGACGTTTCCATGTCCTGCAGCAACATCGCCTTCTGGACGTTTTGCTGGCCACCAACACAGGCATGTGCCACCTTGTTCAGCAGTATGTGACGCATATAACGATTCCTGATCAGTCGCACATTCACAAACTTGCTCAAAACCGACGGCCGAACTTGCAACGTATGAGCTTGCAGTCTGTTCAGGACCCCAGCGCTGTTGCTGGACTGTCACAAGGGGACTGGCAGATTTTAAGCCTGCAGCCCACCTTTGCCAAGCTTGACCTTGATGCCATAATGGCTTTGCGGAGAAACACGTGGCCTTGGCAGATGCTCACTGACCTAGAGGTGTATTTTGGACAAGGCTTGCCGGTAGACCTGCATATGCTGTCAACATGCCACTGGCCATTGTTGGAGAGCTTGACTTGCGTTCTGGGAGACTTGATGATGCACAGGCTGCTGTGATATTTCGGGCTGACTGGCCGTTGCTCTGGAGCCTAAGGCTTCCTTACAACTGTCTGATGCATTTGGAGGGAGTGCACCACAACAGGTGGCCACAGCTTAAGTCAGTCTGCCTAATGGACAACCCAGTCAGTAACACAGGCCTGCAACGACTTGTTAGCGCAGAATGGCCAAAGCTGACAGCTTTGGATCTCAGCGACAATACAACCCATACGTGGACACCACTTATATGGCATCTAATGATCGAGGCAAATTGACCAATGCTATCTAGTTTGGATCTTCACGGGAACAGGATAGAGGCAACTACGATGAAGGACATTGTCGAGGCTGGAATTTCCTCTATCAGAACGCTGAACCTCAGCAATAACTTGTTGGACAGTGTAGCTATAGGTCATTTGGTGAAAGGTCCTTGGTTGCAATTGTGTGACCTTCAGTTGCATAGTGCTTTGTGTGGCTCTATTGCAGACTGTCTGGCTTTGCTGAGCACAGGGGCCTGGCTGCAGTTAAAGTACCTGGAGTTAGGTGCAAATGGAGTGGATGTCACAGCCATGTCTGCACTTGCTAGAAGCAAGTGGCCGTCCTTGTACTCTTTACACCTGCCTCATAATTGCTTGTCAAGTGATAATTTCAGGCTGATGGGCGGTGGTGCTGTTGATGGTGAACCCAGAGACATATGCAGGAAATTTTGGCCCAAGCTGTGTTTTTTGTCATATGAATGACATTTGTCTAGTCCAGTGTGGCGTCAATGATGGAGGCATCCAGGCTCCATGTGTTGCCAGGGCTAGTAGGGTCTGTACAAATTGTTGTGGTGGGGCTGTTGCAGATGAAATGCACATCATTTTTGAAAGTCCGGCTGTTCACACAGTTGGGCAGCAGTATGCTCCTTTATTTTCCACAAACACCGACACCATAAGGTCTTGTGTTGCAAAAGAAGATCATGTGCAAGTTTTCAACTGTGTTCTAAGCTGGCTGGGTGTAACAGCCGAAACCAAATGTAACAGTGCGATAAATACAATTGTTGCATGCTATTGGCTTGGTGCTGAAGGACACGCAAGACCAGAGCAACAGTCGTTAACTGAAAAGTGTCCCTCGTGCTCTGATCTTACAAAGCATGTCTATCCCGGCAGGATCCTAACAGGAATGATGCTGTAGCTAGTCATCACCTGCGCACCCTGCTACACTGGGTGTCTACCAAAGCTGACCTTTGTATTCTTCGATATGTGGTCAGACTTGCTGGCTGGCTAAAGCATTGTGATCTCTGTCACTGCATGCCCACACCTGATGTAGAGATCATGCTTGCATTGCAGGCAACAGGCAATGCTAAGCAATCACATCAAATGTTATAGTAACTGCTACCAACATGCCCATCTGAAACTACAATGAGCTGCATACAGTAGTCTTGGGCCAAACTTGTTTGGGCAGCTGTTGCTCAAGAGGTAGCACATGTCTCATCCCTGGTGGAGCCTGCCACACCTTGTTGCCTCAGAACCATGCCGTGTGTGTCGGGCCCATGACTTTGTTATACCGCTGTCTGCTTTGCAACATAGGCAATAGCTCGTTCTGCACATTACGCAACACCTGCTGTATTTTCCCGACATCTTCCCAGTGCTTTGCAAGGGTTAGATCACGTGCTTCTGTTACTGGATGACTCTCCTCAATGGACCTTGCCCATTCTTCAGCATACAGAAGCTTGCTCAGGTGATGCCTAACATCTGGTCGAAGCACCAGTTGCTTAGCTTGTTCACGGGAGTCAGCACCTGCAGTAGGCATGAGCAATGACCATACCAGAAAATTGTTTTGCACTCTTCAGGGGATTGCATGATGGCACAGCTCGGACATGCAAGACGACTTGTGTCAGTGTGGCATATAGGCACAGTGATTGCAGTCAGATGCCAAGCTCAACCTACAGGCATTCCAGTGACCGCATGGCATAGCATGACACAGCTGTTTTGTCTTTTCCCAGCCAAGTGGGATGTGGGCATGCCAAGTGGGTATGTGAACAGCATGTCTTAATGGGCAGCATACCCCAGGAGGTTGCAATCTGTCCGGTAACAGGCAGTCAAACCATTGACTGCATGGCATAGCTTGACACAGCTGTTTTATCCTTTCCTTTGCCAAATGGGTGTGTGCCACAGCATGCCTTCGCCTAGACCCTCAAACTACACCCTATCGCATGCACCAGGAAGCTGCAATCTGTCACACAACAGGCAACAATACAAGCTTCCTGAGCAATGGAGTGCAGAAACTGCAGCTACAATGCTATGGAGATGGGTGCAACAGACCTGACTGCAGCAACTGACTTAGAGGTGGAGGTGCAGCTGTGCTCATCCTTCTGGTTTGGGACAGCCAGATGGTGAAACAGTACCGCTCCATTTGAGATGGCAACACCCTGCACGGACAAGACGCTTTTGCAGACAAGCTCACAAAGACAAGACTGTTCCGCACGTAAATAGCTCATCATGAGCTGGAAAGCGTCGTTATTATTATTATTATTATTATTACTATTATTATTATTATTATTATTGTTATTATTATTGTTATTATTCTTGTTATTATTACCATTATTCTTATTATTACTATTATTATCATGATTATTAGACAAACTCAGCATCCACTACGCTTGACAATAACATCAGCCTTGCCTTTTACCATACGGAGTATGTGGGTGATATCTGCTCTGCAGCTGCATGTCAGCTATGCTGAGAAACGCTGCTAGAAATTCAAAGGTGTGACCCATGACTGCACGCAATTTGTGATGAATACATGACTGATGCCATTCAGTGTTGGCCTCATATTCTGCCACATGATGAGGCCGCTTTGGCCATTGCATGCAACATTTTGCATTATCAGCAGTACGACAAACAGATTGCTGTTGGTAGCTGGGGAAAGTGCCCTTTAATTTGGCCATAGCTGCATGTGCATACTGTTTCGATGCAGATGGGAGCACATTTACCTGTACATTATCAGGACAGCAGCACAAGCTTATGCGCCTTACATGACAGCATTGACCATCAAAGCTTATCTGCTAGGTCGTATGCTGTTGGACAACAACAGATGACAGCACTACTGCCAACATGGCAACATCAAACTGTCATTGGCATTGCACAGATACCTGTGAAGCATTCTACAAGAGGAGAACAGCAACATCAAACTGTCATTGGCATTGCACAGATACCTGTGAAGCATTCTACAAGAGGAGAACAGCACAAGCCGGTCTGCAATGGGGGCTATCTCTACTGGGCTGTCTGGGAAGGGGAAGAGCTGCAGCTGGCCGCCATGTGAAGGCTGCCAGTCCGTGTTCAGGTAGAAGATAGCTGTCACACGCCGCCCATCCACTTGCTCATCACTATCATAGTGCAGGGGAAAGCAGCCCCCATTGCCTACCCAGCAAGTACAGCAAGACATTGGTACTTACAGCAGGAGAAAAACCGTGAAGATGTCAACATCTTAGAAGGCACTGCTGGTCAAGATGTGGTGGCTTGTGGTCACGCTCCAGACCCAGACAATAGTGCATTTGATACACACAGCATCCTCTGGATCATTTTGCATGATCCATGATCCAGAGGCGCATGAGGATTCAGTGTGCAGGATGAAGCAGACGTACAAGCTGCCTGTGTGTGGGTTCTGATGCTGCTGCAGCACTTACTGTATAATTACACTAACAATACAGTTACAGCATCACCAGCAGCTCAAGTTTAGTCATACCTGCATTGCATTGGAGCTTGATAGCCTGAGAATCCAGCCTGAGCTGAGGAATGAAAAGGCTGAGCATGGTGCGCATTGTTGCATCTTGATTCAACAGCTGACAGAGCGGGGCCAGCTTCTGGACTGCCTGTACAGACAAAACCCATGTAGCTCTGGTGCACATGGTGATGGTGGCATATCACATGATGGCTGATGATTGCTGTCCCATCAAATCCAGGTTGTCCAGCTTACTGCCCAATCAGCAACCGGGTTGTCAGAAGTTCCAAGTTGCTGTGCATGCAGTCTGGGCCTGGACGTGCTACATACTCAAAAGTAGCACAAACTATATAGCACAGGCACACACGCAACCAATGCAATTCTCAATGTCCTTTATGTCTCCTTTCCAGGAGTATTTCCTCATGAAGTGCATGTCTGTCAGCATTCTAGACATGATGGCACTTGCTGTGCGCGAAGATTGATCATGGACCAACATTCATTTTCTTCTGCCTACCATATCACGCAGTTCTGCCTCATAGACATGCTGTTTTTCAAGTAGCTCTGTGCCCTCATGCTTGATGAGGTGCGTGGAGTTGAGATGCATCTTGCCCTGCTGCTTTAGCCATACCAGCTCCTCCTTCAGTTTTTTGCTCCAATCAGACCCAAAGACATTATCTATGACAGCATAACCGTTTTGCTGTAGGAACTGGCAGGCTATTGGTGATATTGAGGTTTGAAAGCGGTCCAGGGGCAGCCTGGAGGCAGAACGGTTGGACTGAGCAACAGGACAGTTTTTTGGCAGGAGGATGTCCTCTCACTCAACCTACTCTGTTTTCAGGGGCAGGTTTACCAGGCTTCTGTCCAGGACTGGTCTTTGGAGCAGTTGCAACGCTCTGCTGCTTGTGCTCAAGCCATTTCGCAACATCTCTACAAGCTGAGAGTGACCGGAGTCGTTTAGTCATAGCATTACCAGCTAGATATGACACAGCGAGGAGTGGTGAGGCGCATGTAGACGCTCCTTCACTGAGTCAGCTTCGGCCGTGAGGTTCTGCACAACCCGCGCAACGAGGGCTGCGTCAAGATCTATGTTAAAATGGTGACTGGCACTCCAAACGATCTGCTGTACAGGTCTTGCATCACAACGCCTGCTCAATGTGGCGTATGACCATTACACTTACTGATTGCTGACTAATATGTCCATGTTGGTTCCTATACACCGCGTATACTCATGAGGAGTGACAGCAGCACCAAACGATTTGCTACAAGATGCAACGCTGGGTAGCAAGCTGAAGCTCCTCATACGACCAATGTTTTGACCCAATTGTTTCAACCCTAGTTGACAGCAGTAAAAATATACATCAGCTTTTAAGCACCGCCTGCAACATGTACCGTACTGTCCTGCATGTTGCATGCCATGTTAGCGCTGCTAAGACAACCATTCAATGCAAGATAAGTTTTGCCAGGGGAGACAAGATATAATTGTTTCTATAGCACGCGTCAACACCATGCAGACACTGCTCACGTCATATGTAGACAGTAATCTCAAGACTAGTAGCTACAAGCTTTATTCAGTAACCAAACAAATCGATGTCTTCAGTTGGCTTCACCTCACACAAAAATATGGGTCAGTCTGTACAGACATGTCAAAACTTATGACCACAACCCAGCTTGAGCTGACACATCAAGTTCTGTATTAACATGTCAAAAAAATGACCGTAGTGCACTGTCAACTCCGGAGGATCCTTTCAAGAAATTTCAAAGGTCCTTGTACCTTGCCAAATTCAGAACACGGCTGTGCACTGTACTCAAGCCATCTCACCACGAATGATGCCTGCGGGATACTCTGCGGTATGAACATTGCAATAGATCATGCCATCATTTATTGCGGTCTCCAGGTCAGCAAATGTTTTGCCAGCAAGCGTGGCAGTAAAGTTTGCTGGGGTGTAGGTGCTTGAAATCACAGCTTCGCCATCGATGGTGATGGGAATGCTTAGGCTTAGCAGTGGAATGACAACAGGTCCATCAAGTGTGCTTGTGTTGCCGTAATGGAAGTGAGCCAGGGTCAAGTCAGGAATGTCCACCAGAGTCACGTTGTAACCCCACGTTGTGGAGTTGATTGGGAACGTCATGCATGATCCAGATCCAGGGAAGTTTGAGACAGGCGGCACTTGGTTCTCGCCGTCCAAGTCCGCCGTGAATACCTGCGCCTGAGCTAGCGACAAAACTGTCACAAGCAGTAGGCACAGCAAGCCCAAAGCTTTAGCCATGACTGCAGCAGCAAAAGTCATTTAGCGTCGCAGTCTTGCATACTTTGTGCGCACGCATGCTGTGCATGCGACAACAGGGAGACAACTGCCAAGGGTTTGCTCTGCGACGACTGTTCGCGATGACTGTATGAGGCCATACGTGTGGCAAGCAGTAACTTGCAAAGGCTCGAGCAGTGAGACCAGATGGCAATGCACGTGCCGCGCCATGGCTGTACAGTGCCAGAAGACCATGAAGACAGGGGAGAACGTGCAGAGATAGGCTTGTGTTGTCACAGCCTCTCAGCTTCAGCTTAAGGCTTATTGACTGCACATGCATAGATCTAGACAAAAGGCTTACCCAGCAAGTAGAGGGGAAGTCGAGTCAGCGGGCCTGATGTTTTGACAGCGTAGTTTTCGACGGTTATGTGCGATCGTGAGACAGTCAATGGGTCACAGCAAGAATTGCGGTCGATCGAGCGAGCCGAGGCTTCGGCAACACATATGCTCTCTCGTAGCTCCGATAGGTCACAAATCATGTCACCTTCTGCCTAGATTATGTCATGTTCTGCGCAATGACACTTTCTTAGCTGAGGCTACTCGCACTCCTGCACTGAGTAAGGCAACTCAGCGGCGAGACCTGCCTCAACGGAGGTACAGGTGTGGATCGAGTTTTTAATGGATGCACTAATCCGTTAATAGGAGCTGCCTCCATTCAGGTGTGGAAAGGGCCTAAGCAGACCTGGCCTGGAATGATAGTAGTAGGGTACCACCCACCCACACACACATCTCATCTCGCTTCAAGCTCACGAGTTGATCAATACTGCTAGCGCTACCAGGTATGCTCGACTTGAGCGATGCTAATGCTGGAAGAAAAGTCTTGCTGCTACTCTGACGGCATGTTAGTGTCTGTCCAAATATGTTTGCGTGTGATTCAGCACATGTACATGTCTAGACATGTCTAGACAGATCTGTCAAAAGCCGTAACACATTGAACCAATGACACGATCATCATCGGAGAGTGACACAGGCAGGAATGTAAATTTGGAAGCTCACCAAAATTTCCAAATGTCCATTTGGAGCATCTGGTGCTTTCTAAGTCAGCCGTCAAGAGTATATTGGCTTCATGTGAAAAGCTTGTGAGTCTTAAACACTTTGTTATTATATGATGATGTCTGCAACTGGTGATGGTTAAGCCTGAGCATTGAGGAAGAGGAGGTACCTTCAATGCCCTGAGATGCAAGCAAACCCAGCTTTCACCTCATCTATTTTATCACAAGGGGAACTGCTGATTGGCAACCATGTGTTTGTCTTGCTTGATGAAGTGCAGCTTCGTCACGAATGCTGCTGTTCCAGCTTCTTCTGCACCGCATTCACATCCTGTGCATCAAAGCTGCAGACAGGGCACCAGCCGCTTGCCTCTGGGCATCATTGGAAGCCAGCTCTGCCCCAGTGCGCGGGGCTCTTCCCATTCCGTCTGGAATATGCTCTGCATGAATAGTACCACAGACTAGAGCAGCATGCAACACCAGGCAAACTTGATGAAGTGTTGTATGGTCATGTGACATATGCCAAAATCTGTAGTCCTCTTCACTGGAGAGACAAGCGACCAAGCTAGATGTTCAAAGCATGAGCGTAGCTTCTGGTGACAGTACCATGGAGCATGACATGCTGCCTCTGCAGCAAAATGCGTGACAAATGCAAGGACTTGCCTCCTTTGCTCAAGAAATCTGGTCTGTGAAGGCCTCCTTGCAGACCCTGCACACACAAGGTAGCTTTCAGTGCGCCCTCATTGCTTCATGTGGAATTCAAACTCCAGAATGCATTATGAGCCTAGCTGTTGAGACACATGTGTCTGGCAAGCCCTCACATTGCTTTGTGAGGGCTTGGCGGAAGCTGCGTGAACAGCAATGCAATGCTTACATTGTCAGCACCGTCAGGTGATTTCCTCGACCCATAGTCTGTGGACGCTGTTATGTCAGTGCCAGCTGCACCAGCAACAGCACTGGTGTCTGCGTTTCCCTCTGTGGTGAGGTCATTGCTGCCTTGAAGATTGCCATTGCTGGTAGCAGATGCTGAGGAGTTGTTCATATATGCCCTGTGCAACCGCGACTGCTACGTACAGTTCCACTCAGACAGCAGAGTCACTTAGGTCTGCAGAATGGTGTAAGATGCAGTCAGCCTGGGAGATAGTGACGCCTACTTAGCAGTACGGGCGTTGCCGGTGGCGATTCGTGGTTGACTGCTGTCAGTAGTCTCGGATACGCCAAGGCTTCCAGCGGCAGGGGAAGCAGCATTACAATCTGCAAGCAAAACCGGGTATGCATGTAAGGAGGATCAGCCTCTAAAGACAAGGGCAATTAGGACAACAACCATCAGCGTGTTGATTCAACTGCATCTGCGCCGTGTTCGAAATTGCTTCCAGACATTTGAGGCGGGACGGGCGAAGGCGGAAACGCTTGCCCGATGCGTAACGCCTGTGGGTTAACAGCCTGTTCGGTTAACAAAGTCATGATCCCATTGGTGCTTGTTACTGTAGAACACAGCATTTTAATGCACTCGAAATGAGACAGTTGAGGGGGCAGTTAATCCTACTTTCATTCAGTATGTTGAGGAACTGAGCCCGTAGGGGCATGCATGCAGTGGCCTTGTCTTCGAAGTCCACGCCTTGCATAGGGCGTGGGCAGCGGAAGACCTCGCGTGTTTCCTACTATCGAGTCCGGGGTCCTGCGCCACCAGGCATGCAGCTGAGACCAAGCCTACAGCACAGCTCCCGCAGTAACAGCATTCTTGTATGCCGTGCGTCAGGAGGCGTCCTAGGTGGCCTTAAGAAAGCGTTTAAAGGCAAAAGCAAACCAAAGCCCAGCGCAGACGTCGTAGAGTTTCCACCCTGCAGGTATGTCATCTTTGCTGACCGTATTGCATCAACTATTCCTGCCTGCTGTAGTCCTGGGCTCACCATCACTGACCTGTCAAAGCAATATGTACAGCTTTCAGCATTGCACAGTGAGACAACACTTGCATTGCATGCAGACTCCTGAAACAGACTGATGACTATGAGCTGCGCATGTATGACGTGTACCCTTTTGTGACAACACCGTATGAGCGGAGAGACGAAGGCTACTTGGCACTGGGATCATACATGGAAGGCCGCAACGCAGATTCTGCAAAGATGAATCTCACACAACCTATCATGATGCGCTATGAGCCAGTAACAGTGAGTGCATGGCAAAGTCCAAACAGTGTACACATCAATTTTGACTTGGTCTGAGTGCGTGTCCCTGCTGCGTTGCTTTCAATTCACAGTGCTCACGTATTGAGCAAAGGTTTAATTAAATGGCTCCAGAGTGCTCAAGCTGCTTACATTGGGTAGGACTTGCACTACATTGCACTGCAGAGCGATGAAACTTATGTTGCGTAGGGGCTCAAGACCATGCAACTGTATGTTGGGTCCAAACAGGGTGACCCTCCAGCTAGTCAGGTACTCCCCTTTTGTTATCTGCAACTTCTGGCTACCATAACATGGGCAAAGTCACTTGCTGTGCTCAGACACCTACGTTGATAGTGCATCAGTCTGACCAGACACTGCAGACTACCATCATCTGATTGTTGATATGCGCATTCATCTGCAAGTGCATACACACTGGACAGCATTTTTGTTTTGTAAACAGCATGCTGCACACGCCTTCAGCCACTGCCTCCATGCTTGTCCATGCACCCGCACTGTTTCCACAGCAAGACATGTGTTGTTCTGCAGCTGTCCAAGCCTGAGCCTTTGCAACACCCCCCTCTGCCTATTGATACCTTTGTCAGTCTTGAAGTTGGAGGTGGCGAGGTAACACTTCCAGGAACATATTACAATTGAGCAGCCTATTCTGCTCTTGGCATGTGTAAGGCATGTGACGTTCTGCATGTTTGGCATATTGTCAATGTGCCGTAGTCAAAACACGCTTGTTTCAAAGCTCAGTGTACTGCTGCTTCTGCACCTCCTTGCGTTGATGCCTGGGTACACATGCCAGTATCTGCCACAGCAACAAGTGCATTGCTCTTGTGCTTGTGCCAAAGTCTGCTGCCTTGCATGCATAGGTGGTAGCTGTACGAGCGTTTCAAGGTCAAGCCACAGAATCTAACACACAGCAACAGCGTTTGCATCTGATAAAGGCTCTTGAGCTTGGTAAGCATTTTCAGTGTTTGCATGCTGCGTCTATGCTACATGGCTTGCATCATATCACATTGCTCAGACACCTCAAGGCATGCCTTTTGCCACACAAGTGTTGCAGGGCAAAATCCCACATTGCGCATTAGATGCCCTATAGCTCATTGTACCCTGCTACAACAAGCTTCGTGACAAGGAAGCATGACTTATCGGTCGTTTGGGCTGCAGATGGAATCACTTTGGGCCTCGCTGAAAGGGCTGGCATGTTTCGGCTTGCTCAGTATGGACCTATCAACTCTCTGAGCATTCGGAAAAACGAGGTCATTTTGACTGTCCAGCTGTGATTGATGACACATTTACAGCTTTGATCTACATTCCATAAACTTGCAAATCTGTGGACTACTACTGTGCCTTGAAATGCTACTAGATTCAGACGTGCCCTAGGGGCCTGCAGCTGATTGAAAGAGATCTGGCTGGCTAGGAAATTTGGCCTCTCTCCTGTTCATTACTTTGCGCCTGGAACATAGGCGTACGCTAACATGCATCTCTTGTGCAACTAAAGCGTCAGTCTTCACACATTCATGTAAAGTACGCTTTCACTAAGTGGGATGACTAATCAATTGCATACATGAACTGAACCTGCGATGAACGGAACGACAGGTGAAGCTGAGGCAGCCGCAAACGCGTGCCTGCGTGGCTGCAAACTGCTGCTGATTTGCCCGTTGAGTGCAGTATCGAATGCAGCTGCTTTGAAGTCCGCTGGTCACAAACAACTGATCAGGCTGTAACGCCTGAGTGACAGCAGCTCCGAGAGCAAACCTACTCTGCGCAATTGCACCATCTCCAACAGCTAAAACAATATTGATTTTCACCAGCTTGTTACACATCGCTTGCGTTTGGGCTCGTGTGCAGCTGCAAAAGTCTTTTGGTCACCGACAAGGCTCTCAGCTCAACAGAGCAGTAAACGTCTCTGCTGCAAATGCTGGTCAGCAGTGTATGCATACGGCAATGATAAACCCTTTCGAAGTGAGGCAGATGCATGCTGATACGTCTGCACGATCAGCAATCCTATGGAGTTTACGATACTTGCAATGCACCCTGCAGACCTTTCAGTGTGGGAAAGCCAAACCACGCGAACAGCCACCAGCACCAGTGGCAGTACACACCCAGCCCGTCAGCAGTACAGTCACTGTGTCCCAGGCCTCAGCGAGCAGTTCTCCTTCAGGAGATCCTGTTAGTGATCAGCGCCAGAAGCTCACTGCCAGTCCTGGAAGTCAGCACACAGGCACAAGCCTGTTGTCTGGTGCACAGGCCAGCAGCTGCACCGCCACACCCTCGATTTCAAAGTCAGTAAAGCGAAAGCATGGTAGCAAGGTGGAGCAGCTGCCGTCTCTGCAGGATGCTCCTGGCGTCCCAGAAAAGCTGGGGGATCATCCATTGAGACTCATCATTGTTGGGCATAACCCCAGCGACCATGCCTGGTGAGTGTAACTCCCCCTTTGGCCTCCTTTGTTGCCCAAGCTCTTCCAACTGGAGTACATGCTTTTGTTCACGGCGCCTGAATCTCTCAATGTCTGTGATTACAGTCGCTACAAGATTTCAAACATCTGTTGTTATCCAAGCATGACTGCCCTTGAGCGCAGATGATACTAAGTGTAAAATTCATTACGGCATTGCTGTTGATTACAGTACCTACAATAGTTCAAACACCTGCTGTCATCCAAACATGACTGCCCACGAGAGCAGATGATGCTGAGTGTGAAATTCATTATGGCATTGCTGTTGCGTTGCAGCTGGCTGTTGTCAGTTTGTTGGCTTTTGCAGCAAATGCCTATAGCACCCATTCTCACACAGCCCCTTCACACAGCAGATTTGCTGCTGTGGCTGACCTCCCATGACTAGCTACACCACTGACAATGTCTGCATCATGCAGGCGCACTGGTCATTACTACAGTAACCCCAGCAACTGGATGTGGCGCATCTTGATAGCCACCAGAATTGCACCTGTTTACGTGACAGGCCCAGAGGTCAGTGCTTACGACCTCTTTAGTGGCTGACACATGGCATATGGGGTGTTAAACCTGTGCATATGGCATATGTTGTTTCAACCTGTGCACATGGCATATGGTTTGTTAAGCTTGTGCATTCAACGAAGTCAACCTCAATCTTGTGGCCCCGCCCTTTGCTTGGCCGACAATGCAGAAAATGTCTCTGTGAATGAAAGCAGCTGCTTCCTGGGATCGCTGCTGCCGCTTGTCTGCTCATATTCCTGAATGTGCAGCATGCTAGTAAATGGTCCTCAATATTGTTGCACATCAGATCATTGCTGAGAGCCATTCACCTCATCTGCAGTTTTGGTACTGACGAGTCACAATTGGCTCCACACCCCAGAGTTTAAGATATTATATGAAATGAAATGTAATGCAGCATGATGACTGCATGGCCAGTGATGCTGGGGTTGGATTCACAGATGTGGGCAGCGGCATCCCTGGGACTGTCAGCTCACAATTTGACTCAGCCACATTCCAGAGCTGGGGAGCTGGCTTCTATGAGCGTCTGTCTGCGCACATGTCCAGGGCTTCAGATACCATTGGGTTGGTAGCTTGCCACATGTTGCACACAGCTTGACCAAGCCTTCCAGCAATGCTGCATGGTTCTCATGCATGCATGCATGCAATTTTATTGAGCATCTGCAACACAGGCATGTCAAAGTGCAGGTCAGCATCAGCTGAGTACGCAACCACAGCCATGCGTCCAGCATGCGTCTATCTCCATTTGCTCTTTTGCTGCCTGTGCAAACTGGCAAGTGACAATACATCACATTGCAGCTTGTGCCAAGGCAGTCCTGTCTGTCTTTATTCGGTAAAAGGTTTTCTTGATGTTACGCATGTTGGTTCTCACTTCATGCCTTTTGATGGTCAACGCTCACCACGTTTGCAGGTGTAAATGTGGCAAATGTGGGGCACCAGCATTGGTGGCGTTCTCTGGAAAGCGGCAATGGTCTGAGCTGATCAACACAGGCCGCAAGGGGAAAAATAAGGTGACCAAATTTGCCACTGGTCCTCAAAACATGCGCCCAGAGGTGAGCCGCAATTGTGCTGATGGCCAGTAATAGCTACAGCCAATAAAACGTACATTCATCCATCCTAGTGTCGTACACATCATTGCATTATATGCCCCCAGACCTGTTATAGATGACCTAATGCTTGTTTGGCTTGCTGCATTGATATGCACATCATGTTGGCATGGTATAGCTGAGAGGCACTACCTGACGTAGCTTTCGGGAAGTCATTCCCTGGAACATATTTCACACGCTTGTCTTCCAAAGTTGCAGTCTGCGTGTGTACCAACCTGATCTGGCCATGACAGCTGTACTTCCAAACTAAAAGGAGGAATGTGGTTAGCATGCGATCATGGCTGACATCCCGACCCAGAAAACACCAGCAATGTTTGGTGTGTGCATTGCACAGTGTGATGTTCCTCACCATAAATCAGAAAAACACATGCATGGCTTGATTTTTCCTGTCGATTGTGCTGCAGGGGGGGCCACTGCCAGACAGTACAGAGGTGTGGGTGATGATCATAAATCACACAAAAACATGGCTTAAGCTTTTCTGCTGACTGTGCTGCAGGGGTGGCCACTGCCAGACAGTACAGAGGTGTGGGTGATGACCAGCACATCAGGAGCTTCTCCCATGACCACAGAAGCCAGAATGGCTCCATGGCATGAACTTAGCAAACAGCTGACGCAGGTGTCATGGCCCAGGCAAATTGACTGTAGTTGCACCAAGTCTTGATGTGCCACTTGTGTTAGCGATGGCATGGAGCGGAATTAGTGGAAGTGCAGGAAAGACAGACACAATTGATGGGCTTGCTGCTTGTGCTGATTGTTGAACTGAATCAGTTGGTCACAAAACTTGATGGAAAGACAAACAAATGTGTGCAGACTCGGCTGGTCTTCTTGCTGGCAGGACCTGTAAGTGCCAGCTTACATCATTGTTAGTAGGCGTGCAAATTTGTGACCTGTGCTCAATAACATTACAGTACGTGCTTGTGTTCAAGACTTGAGCTAATGCAATGGTTTGCTTAAGCCCTAGACTTGTCAGTCTGGAAATGTATAACATGTCAATTTGGATGCCAAAAGGCTGCCTGAGGTTGACCTGACGCCTCCAGGAAGGTGTCTGCTTTGGAAAGATAATGTCACGCACCACAAAAGCAGCATTCAGGTGTATCTGTGTGGCGAAATCTGGACTTAAGCGCTGTGATGCATTGCAATCAGACTTTGCACACACATCTTTTTTTCTAAACAAGTGAGTTGGCCTGTAATTCGACCACACAAATTGGCCAAAACCCAGCAAAGGTCAGTCACATAGCTTGCTTAAGGCAACCAGCATCAAATGCAATGTCCACACCATATAAACAAAACACAGCGCTCAGTACATACACATCATGAATCAAACACGCAGTTCCTGAAATCACTGACTAACAACACCACACCTTTCTTGCATTTGGGCACTGAGAGTGTCTTTCAGCAGACCCATCATGTGCTCACTCAGGTTCTCACAATCAAAGAACATGACGTCTCTTACACACCATACTTTTTCAGGAAAGCCACCATCTCAGCAAAGGCATCAGCTGCCCCCTGTTTCTGCTTGGGATCAGATTCATCGCCCCTGATAGTCCAGCCATGGTGCATTCCAGGATAGAACTTGCTGTTGCTTGGAGTCTGCTTCTTTGCAAGGATAGCCTCGAGCTCCTTGCGCAAATCCTCACCAATTTGTGGGTCCTGCATGCAAGGAAGCAGGCCTCAGAACTCATCGCACAAAACACCACATCAAGCTTCCATGCAGATCACTTCCTTTACTTTGTAAATGATAGGGGGAACCCTGCAGTCTCCGTCAAAAAAAGGCTGAGCAAGCCAAGCAACAGAAGCCCACAAAATTATGGTACACCATAGTGCCAGAGCAATATCAGCTCAATTCATACTGTTGAGAGCATGCCTGCCACAAGCTGTTCAAGTTGAGACGATTGATAGTCTACACGGAGGCTGGTGAACAGCTTACATTGTCAGCAAACAAAAACTGGATTGGCTGCTTGGCTCCCTGAACCAGCTCCTTGGTGACAAAGCTTCCATGAGCTATTATGGCAGCTTGTACTTTGTCGGAACCAGCAAGAGTGACGGCGTGATGGCCGCCCCAGCAGAAGCCAATGCAGCTGACGCTCTTTGGCTTGTACTGCTGGTGCATGTCTGTTAGCAGACGGTCCAACTGTAACAGCTGAGGACCTTGGGGGTGCTTGTCTTTCCATGCCATGAACTGGCTCCAGTCTCCTTTTGGAGCAATCTCCACCTTGTCATCCCAGGCGTTGCCGTGGAATATGTCAGGAAGAAGCACAAAAAATCCTTGCTGAGCTAGCTGATCAGCAAAGAGCCTGAACAGCAGATGCAAAACGCTTTGTAAGCTTACAAACTTCCGAAAGGGTCTGAAGCAAACAAGACGATCGGCAGGCGATTGCTGCAAAATACACGTGTTGTTGCTGGGGTTTGAGGATTCCAGCCTTATTCACCTTGTGTTGGGGATGCTGAAGCCGAATATGTCAGGGATGATCAGAACTGCTGCGCCACCCGCATTTTCTGTGCCAGTGACGTACGTCGTAAGAGGACCGAGCTCCACGTTCTCACCTTTCAGCTCGCCTTGCTTGACAGTGCCGATGCAGCAAGGCTTGTCAATGGGAGCCATTGCAGTTCTCTTGTGCTGAGGAACGACGCTCGTGATGTTAATCGCTGCAATGCTGGTCTGCCGCACATATAGGCTTTTGCTGCTAATGTTAAGACTCAGCCTTACGACATTATTATTACCGCGACTCAACGTAATTTGCATCAGCCGACTCAAACTTTGCATCAGCGAGGAAGCGGAAGGGATGTGTGTAGTGGACAAAACATGCGTCTCAGTTCAAAGGCATGAAGTGTAATGTCATGCGTCCCGCAGCTAGTCGCTCCTGGCTGGTTGGCCGAGTGCTGATAGCCGCTCTATATTGATAGTCCAAGCGTCTGAGGCCTAGTCCAAGTCAGCTCACGGAAACGCTGCAGCCAGGAGCCCAGGCAAAAAGCATAATGTAGATCTGGCTCAATATACATGAGAACCAGACAGACATATGGTCCTGTATAGGGCTTAAGATCAGTTGAAGCATGTTACAGGCACAGACAGGTACCAAATCCAGGCATGAAGCACACAAAACCCCCTTAAGTGGGCGTGATGTGGCAGAATTGCTGCTGCTGCTAAAGGTGCAGCAGTTGTTGCTGCTGCTGAAGCCGTGACAACATTGTTACATGGAGGTGTGCACAGACTGTGCAGCACAGAGTGAAATGATGTAATGAGCCCAGGGGTCATGCAACAGATACGTCACAACAGGTGCTGCTGAGTGTGCTGATTTGTGAGTGGTAACATGTGCGAATAGTCGCTGACTGGCACCAAACATCCTGTGGAAGAGGAAAACCGGTTTTGCATGGGCAAAGAACCTCAAAATCAGTGCTCAGGCATGTAGCTCATGGCTCAGTGGATTCATGACTATTCCTGGTGCTCTTCGAGACACTTTGTGAGGTTCGCCAAGGTCTTGCAGCACTTCGACCAATCTGCAGTCTTCTTCTCCAACATCAGCTGAACTTGAGCCAGCTTCTGGGCATTTGTAGCTGCCTGCTGTGCAAGCTGCTGTTTAGTCTTCTCATGTGCTTGTGTTTCTTGTGACAGCTGATTGCGCAGCACTTGCACTTCCTGGCTGCGCTGCTGGTCCTGCTTGGCAATCTGCTGACGTTGCTTTTGAGCTGAACTCATCTCGTTGCTGTGTACCTTTTCCAAAGTGTTTATAAGATGTTGCAGAATTTGGTGAACAGATTGCTGTACTGGGGGCCTAGATCCATTTTCAGGCTCCACAAACTCATTTTGAGCCATCACCTGTAGCACAAAGCAGACAACTTTACTTCACAAGATACATTCCAAACAGCCATCATGACACTTGCGCTGCAGCAGTTAACTTTGGCAGGCCCTATGCCTAATGTTGAAGATGAAAATGAAAACACACACAGGGAGTATGGAGTTTATGTACGTTCCAAGAGATGCTGTCCACCCAGGAATGATCTACAGAGGGCTTACAGGCTCTAAAAATGAAATTTGCAAACATTTTATTGATTTCATGCTGGAAAGGAAAGAAAAAAAAGACTACGCCTTTTGGCATCACTTTAATGAGAAGCCAAGTGTTATACTGGACTGCCCAGGTTTCATGCTGGACAAAGACAGATGTGTGTCATGCAATTGGATAGACAGACACAGGCGCAGCTCAATGCGAGAATTTGGGGGTGGCAGCAGTGCATTCAAAAGCCAGAACTGTAGCGTATGCTCCACAATTGCTGGTTGCAAGCTGCTGCCATTTCATCACTATGCAATCCTGCTGACGTTTGTTGACATGTCTGTAACTATACAGTATTGCAGTTTGCTTTGATTGTGCAGAAACAAAGGGATGCCGGTACATACCAGGCCAGCTGCTTGTTGTCTCATCCGCTTTGCAGTTCCAGATGCTTCCTCTTTTTCACGAGTCAAAGCAGGTGCTTCCCTCTGCAGCACAAACATATTACTGAGCTTAGATAGCTGGTTGAACAAAACAGGGGATACAAATGCATGGGATGACACCATGTTAAACTGGTAGGCTGTAGTACTCCAAAAGTGTCTTGCCAAACAAACATGTCGGTGCCAGCAAAGCTCAACGAAAAAGCTGAACAAAAATTTGCAAGTAGAGCGGCCAACAGTGGCGGTGTGTCTGACCCATGCTTGTGAACAGAGGGCCATGTGAGTGATGCAGCAGGTGTCTTGAGCACGACTAAAAATTGGGATGCACGCCAACATGCATGATCATCACTCTCAAACAATGTCAAGCTGTTGCAATACCTTCTTGCGTGCTGCAGACAGGGTTTGTTGTGCAGCTTTGCGTGGGGCAGCAAAACTCTGATGGTCTTTCTCTCCCTGGTCCTTGTTGCTAGTGCCACCTCTGCTGCTGCTATCCTCATCAACATCTGCCGTCTGAGCACCAGCTTCAGGATCTTCTTCTTCAGCATGCTCATCCTCACCATCTGCCTCTGTCTCGGGACCATCCTCTTCCTCTTCCTCTTGATCCCCACCCAAGGTCAAGTGCAGCCCCAGCCCTGTTTCTGGGCCTTCTTCAAAGCTTCCCTCTTCCTCTCCCTCTTCCTCTTGCGGCTCCTCTTCTTCCTTACTTCCTTCTGCATGCTTGCTGTTCGCTGCACGCTGTGACTCAAACTCTCCAGTTTGCTGCCCTGCTGATGCATGCAGGATAGCTGCGCCTTGGCTGTTGCCTGTTTGGCTGTTGCTAGAGTGACGGCCATCCGGCTGACTGCCTGTTGGCTGGCTGCTACTAGAAGTGCTGCTGTCTGATTGGCTGCTGTGTGAACAGCTGCTGTCTGTCGCTTGGCTGCTTGCTGATTCACTGTCTGTTGAGGCAGCGCTCAGGATCTCTTCAGGCAGCGCTGCTTCCCAAAGCTGTCTCTGCCTTGTCACAGAATCAGGCTGGGTTTTCTGAACTCTTTGTTTAAACGTATGCTGCACAGCAATGTGTGGTTCAGGGAGAGTCAGAAGCTTGCACTTGAGTGAGTACACATCTGTAGGAACTGCAGCAGACTGTGGAGCTCTTCAGACAGCTCCCTGAGACAGCACACAACACGACACAAAACTTGTCAAGGCATTCCTATTGCTCTGCTGAACATTTCTGTGACTTTTGATGATGAAATGGCTTCTGAAGCTAATTCCAGAAGCAGAGAAGCACTTACAAGAGTCATCATTTGCACTGAGCTTGTCTTCAGGCACCAATAGCAAAGTAGCCTTGAGCTACCTGCCAGAAGTCTTGGTTTCCAGGCAGGTGCCACTGCAGCCAAGGTGGACATACACATGCCTTCACAAATGGACACAACTTACGAAAATATTGTGGCACACGCTTGAAAGAGACACAAGCAAGCCCAGTTGCTTGGGGTGTCAAAAGCTTAAGGTGAGGGTGTCATGCTCACTTAGGTTGACCTTGCAACACACACCTTGAGCAATATATTTTGTCCATTCCCACATATGTTGCATGCAGTGTTACAACCATGAGAAACTCCCAGTATGACACCCTGCCATGAGCAATGCAGCGGGCTACGAGGCATGCAAGATCACCTGCAGCATTGCATGAAGCACAAGGGCCACCCTCTTCAGGCTCTTTACAGCTGGTCTTGTGACACTTTGCGCAGAAGAATCTGCCATATTGATTGCCCTCGGGCTTTGCATTGTACCAGTGGCCTGTTTCTGCGGCAATGTCACAGCAGGACAGGAGGTCTTGTCCGCTTATCAAACTTGACAGATCGAACTTGATAGATCAACATTTGTGTTGCATGTCACTGCTGTACATGCGCTGTACATGATGCTGTGAGACGCTGTGCACTTTTGCTCAAGGTTGCTTTCTATGTGTGAGAGCAGCGCATGGCACAACTCTGCTTCAGCTTTGAGTTCAGGAGGCCAGCACCAACCTGTTGAGCCACAAACAGCACATATCCTGTTCTCATCGCTGTGTTTACGATAACATTTGTTACACAGGCAAGCTTTAGTGGTCCTCGCACGTCGCCATCGGTTGGTATCTGTAAGCACACTCCATGTGCTCTGGTCGACACATTGCACACAGGAAAACACGGAAACTTTCTGCGCCAAATGCATATGAGATTGTCCTGACCTGTGACGCCACAAGCTGTGCAAACTGGGCTTGCATGAGAAGGCATACTGTGGAAGGTGCTGGTAATGATTGTAACGACACAATCTGCGTCTGTCTGAGATGTCTTCCCTTGCTGCAACTACATCCGTGTTGAGCAAAGGTTGGCAGTCACCACCCGGGTGCGTCACCTGCAAGCAGACTGTCCCAAGTGTGGGGCAGCACGTTATTCACGACTCGACCATCGTGGACCTTGTCGACCGTGTGCTCAGACACTTCTATGTGCTGTTGCAACGCTACCTTGCAGTGTGTTTCGTTGCAAGCATGTCGTGCGCACTGAGATCGAGAGTTGTCGCAAGTCAAGCCACCTTTGGCAAAAATTCCAGAGACAAAGCTGAAACAGCAGCTGACCTTGAGAAGTGGCCAAAAGCAACGACAGTTTCCAAAGTGTGACAACGATGTTTCGTGACTCCTAGTACCTGCTACGGCCTTGTCTTTCTACTGATATTTTTCTGAAGCAACACCAAAGCGGGTGAGATGTCAAGCCATGCTTGCAGTCACTGGCTGCGTGTCGACTGGCTGCTGTCTGATGAGCTGACGTCTGATTGCCTGCTTTGTGAACTGCTGCTGTCTGTCATGATCACTTGCAATTAGCCAATCGGCTGGTTGAGATTCATTGTCTCTTTAGTCATTACATTGCCAACAATAGACGTTTCAGGACAGGTTTCAGGATTAACTCCACACCGCGATGAATAGTACGGAAAAGAGCTAGTTATTCCATGAGCGAGCTTCTCTGGAATTTGCGGACGTCCTCGAGGACGGGCGAGGACGCCCTAGGGTTCCGTCCACTGCAAACCCTAGGGTGGCCCCCTGGCGCTTTTGCGCGCGCGAACCGCGACCGCCCGTAACGGAGCTGTCGGATCAGCCACAATGCTAACCGCAAGGCCGGCAGGTCCCATTGCAGGAGCTGGAGGCCACAATCTTGTTCCTGCTATCATTTTGATAGCTCACTCGATGCATCTGCCATGACATGCGTGCATGCAAGCCTGTCGGAGTAGAAAAGCACAATGCTGCTGCAGCAACCTCCAAGCGGCAAAGCGCAGGTTAGATTCAAAGCACACATTGCTCTCGCCGGTTCGGGTCTGGCGACCAAAGATCTTGCCGGCTGGATGCTGATCACTCGACCCTGTCCGAAGGATCTCTTCTGGAGCAAGGCATGCAAGCAGGCAACAAGGCAACAA